>ENA-UPAD01000019-UPAD01000019.1-bioreactor-metagenome-genome-assembly--contig:-NODE-19-length-264507-cov-54.164877_pt1 | contig 264507 bp, 240 predicted proteins | sample MGYA00238179_ERZ772710 | MGnify/ENA primary metagenome ERZ772710 (study PRJEB29004, sample SAMN07631245) | bioreactor metagenome | isolation source: Switchgrass digestor | place: USA: Dartmouth...
ATTATACCAGAGGCGTTTCAGGTCTCATTTTTATTATTAAGTTAACAGACCACTTTGGAGGAGTTGGAGGAAGCAAATGAAATCCTTATGGCCTGCAAAGAAGAGTTAACTCAAAGCGGTATTGTTTTTGACCCGGACATCAAAGCAGGAATTATGATTGAAACTCCGGCGGCGGTGCTTTGTGCCGATGCTTTGGCGGAGCATGCTGATTTTTTCAGCATAGGCACCAATGACCTGACACAGTATGTATTGGCTGTGGACAGGGGAAACAAGAAGATTGCCAGGCTTTACGATCCCTTCCATCCGGCTGTAATCCGGAGTATAAAACACGTTATTGAATCCGGTCACGCACGGGGCATTGAAGTAGGCATGTGCGGTGAATTGGCGGGAAACGCGGATGCAACCGTTCTTCTGCTTGGCCTTGGGCTTGATGAGTTCAGCATGTCTGTTAGCGAAATTGCCAGTATAAAAGACATCATTCGCCGTACGCCTTACAAAAAGGCTGCAGAATGTGCGGAAAAAGCAGCCTCTGCATGCAGAAAGGAAGAAGTAAGGAATATACTGAACGGTTACAATTGCAGATTGTTAAGTATGCAGTAGCATCGAAGCGTTATTAAATTAGATACCAGATTGAATGGAAGCTCTTCCGTAGAAATGTTGTTTTGGATCTGCAGGTTAACCAAATAATCGATATAGCTTTCTCTCTTATAAAATTTGTTTTGTGTAATCAAACCGATCTTCGGACGATTGTCCCTCAAAAACGGGCTTTGGTTGTACAGCTGGTTTATAAGGGTGCCTGATTTTGAGAATACAAGCACAAATGTGTTTTTATCTACAGAATTTAAAATCTCCAGCTGGCATAGCGGATTTGTCAATACCTGTGTTACAATTCCCAAGGAGGTTAATGAATATTGCAGGTTTAATGCCGCATTGCCTGACTGGAGAACCCCCATAAAAATAACATTGTCATTCCTGATAATTTCATTAGAAATAGCATCAATAGTTTCAATATTGATGCTCTTTTTTAATGACAGGATATTTTTTGCAGATAGATCAATAAAATCATCCAGTGAAAGCTTTGCTGCGTCCAATCCGTTTATATTAAATTTGTCAACCGGGTTTCTGCGATAATCATGAATCATATATTTAAGCTCGTAAAAGCTGTCAAGATTTAACGCGCGGCAAAACCGGCTGATGGTCGCAGTCGATACATGGCAGATATCCGCAAGTTCTTGTATTGAGACATCATGTAAGTTGTCAATTTCCTTAAGAATTTTTTGCGCAATCAGACAATATGTGGAGTTATTGGATTCGGAATTAATTAAACTTAGTAAAAGGATATTGATATCATGGCGGGTATGCATGCTTGTACCTCCGTTTAATCCCATGACTGAGCGATTCATGATAATTTGCTGTAAAAAATCCGCTCAACTTGATAAATACAGCACCGGATAACTTAATATTACCGAAGATATCAGAAAAATCTCTGATATAATTATAGCATGTGTTAATGGTCCAGCCAATCTAATTTTAAAGTAATATTTCATATGCGGTTCACTGGTTCAAATCAGTCACATTTTAAGAACCGGCGCTGCCAATATGAATTATTATAATTCTTCAGCCACACCCAATACAGCAATACCGGCCATAACTATGATTATCAATACATAATGTATTTTGCTCAGCTTTTCCTTAAGGAACAGTCTGGACAGTATGACTGACACGATGCTGTAGGAAGCAATCATGGGAGCCGCGATAACCGCTTTATCCGACATGGCATAAACATAAAAAAACTGGCCTGCGGTCTCGAATACCGCCGCTGATGTCCTTACAGGCTCTTTGAAGACATTAAACTTCTGTTTCTTTATGGCATTCAAGTATATAAAAGCTATAACGGCATATAAAAGCCATGTGAATTCATAAGCAAGAAGCGCTGCGTCTTCGCCGATCAGCTCAAGCTCGTCCAGGTAAATTCCATCGGCAGCGGTTCCAATGGCGTCAAGTACCGCATACATTATGGGAAATATGATTGCCAGAACCCCTATCTGATACTTGGGATTAATTTTGGCTTTCTCGGTTTTCATCGCTTCGGTCTGCAGCTTCTTTTCAAGTATGGAAAGACCAATGACGCCGCCGGTTATTAATATGATTCCGACAGTGTTAAGAACGCCAATCTCCTTGGGGAACATGATAATAAGCGCTATGGCGGTCAGCGCTCCGGAGGAGTTTTGAACCGGAGAGGATATGGACAGTTCCAGGTAGCGTAGCCCGAAGTATCCGATCAGCATGGACAGTATGTAGAAAAAGGATACCGGAAGGTATTTTACCATGTCCAGCGGGTCGAACTCGATTCCCTTGACAAGCATGTACAGGATGCCGTGAAAGCCCATGACAAGGCCGACCATGATACCGATTTTTATTGTGCTGTACCTGTCCTTGCTGTCAGCACCTTTTTTATAAAACAAGTCAGCTGTGCCCCATGAAAGAGTCGTTAATATCGCAAATAAAAACCACATACATGTACTCCTTTTTCCTGTAAGAATCGATTATAAAACGGTATCATTATATATGAAATGCCATGATATGTCCATTGGTTTTTGCATTAGCAGCTGTTTTAAATATATTGTCTTTGCATGTGCGCGTTTTTATATTATAATGAATGGAAACATTAATATGAAATGGGGAGTCGCTTATGAAGAAAATCAACACCACCAAAGCGCCTGCGGCAATTGGACCGTACAGCCAGGCCGTAATAGTGAACGGAATGCTTTATACCTCAGGACAGATACCGATAAATCCTGAGACCGGTCAGGTGGTCGAGGGAGGAATAAAGGAACAGACACGGCAGGTAATGAAGAACCTCCAGGCACTGCTTGAAGAGGCAGGAACATCTTTCGAGAATGTATTCAAGACCACCTGCTTCTTGTATGACATTGGAGACTTTGCAGCGTTTAATGAAGTGTATGCGGAGTATTTTACGGAAAAGCCTGCCCGTTCCTGCGTGGCGGTAAAGGATCTGCCCAAGGGTGTGCTGGTTGAAGTGGAATTAATTGCTTTGGTTAAATAATTGTACATGTATTGGACAATAGAGGAGGGTGCATGTGTCGGAACACATGCACCCTCCGGTTCTATATAATAAGAGGGGGAGGAGTAAACTACTCAAGGCATTTATATCAATCATGCGGATTTTACTTTATTATAGCCGGCGGCAATTTCGTCCCAGTTTACGACCTCAAAGAAGGCATTTACATAGTCGGCCCGCAAATTCTTGTATTTCAGGTAATATGCGTGCTCCCACACATCAATTCCCAGTATGGGAACCCATCCGCTGTTATCCATGAGAGGATTGTCCTGGTTGGGGCTTGAGGATACCATAAGGTCTCCGTTTTTGTTGGCCGACAGCCAGGCCCAGCCGGAACCGAATCTGCCGTTGGCCGCAGCGGTAAGTTTCTCTTTAAGGGAGTCAAAGCTGCCGAATACCTTGTTGATTTTGTCAGCCAGCTCTCCGACGGGTTTTTTGCTTCCGCCGGGCTTAAGGATGGCGAAATACAGGTTGTGATTATAAAAGCCGCCGCCGTTGTTCCTTACAGTGGTTCTTAAAGCTTCGTTAGGGATATTTGAAAGGCTGCTTAGTATATCCTCTATGGACAGTTTCTTAAGCTCGGGGAGCTTCTCCATTGCGCTGTTGAGATTGCTTGTGTACGCGGCGTGATGCTTTGTATAGTGAATCCTCATGGTAAGCTCGTCAATATAGGGTTCCAGCGCGTTAAAATCATAATTAAGCTCGATTTGTTTAAACATATCGTAATCCTCCTTTTTACCTGCAATTGCTGTATCATTCTGTTTATTTGCAACTGTTTTTTATTTAATTGAATTGTAAACAATTTAATTGTATACATATTATCACATATGTCCGGTCAATAGTCAAGAGAAAAATGAAAAAAAATTATAAATTCTTATTTATATAAAATATGGCATTAGTTTGTTGCAAAGCCTTGTAAAATAGAGTATGATATATACTGTGTTTTTGTGTTGCAAAAAAGAATTTCAGGAGCATTAACATGATTTCGGATAAAGTAAAAAAGAGAATAATGGGTATTAGTGTCATAGCCGCAGCGCTTTTATTTTTATGGCTGTATTTATCCTATTATGGCTACAGCTATGCGGAGGATGGCAATGATGATACGGCTGTGACAAAGAGTGAAATGCTCGCACCGATGAAAAACAGTTCATTAAAAGAGAATAAGTATGTGTACAGCGAATACGAACCCGGCGGCATCTCTAAGATATACATAAACGTCTTTCCGACGCTGGCCGCGGATGGAAAGGAATACGGATTCTCGGACATTGATATGGTTTCCATATGGAATAAGGATTTCAATCCGGTATTGGATGCAAATGTGCAGTTTGTCGGTATGGATGAGGAGCCGAAGGAAAAAAGCATTGGGAGTCCGAATGCCACAATAAGGGTGAGAGGCAATCCCGGAGCACCTCTGAAATCGTACCGCGTTAAGCTTGTTGAAGGAGCAAATGGTTATGAGGGACAAATGGTGCTTAACCTGGACAAGAACACCAATGACCCCAGCAGAATCGCAAACAAGCTGGCACATGACCTGATTAAGGATCTGGACAACATGTCCGGTTTCAGGACAAGCTTTTTTGAAGTATATATAAGGGACGATTCCGCAGAAAGCAAGGATGGAGAATTCCATTCCTTCGGATTATACACGCATATCGAACAGCCTAACAGGGCGTACCTTAAATCCCATGGGCTCGATGAGAATGGTACAATTTACAGGGCGGAGAATTTCACGTTCACCCTTGTACCCCAGATTAAGAATACGAACGACCCTTATTATGACAAGGAAGCATTCGAGGAGGTATTGGCCATTAGGGAAGGAAGCGACCATTCCAAGCTTATACGGATGCTTCAGGATGTAAATAATGACAGCAAGGGCTTCGAAGAAGTCTTTCATACTTATTTCAACGAGGAGAATTACCTGACCTGGCTTTCGGTTAATATTCTTCTCGGCAACACCGATGCGATGTCGAGCGGATTCTTACTGTACAGCCCTAGCAATTCAACTGGCTTCTATCTCCTTCCCTGGGACTTTGACGGTATCTTCAGATGGATGGATGATGACAGCGGTCTTCCCGATATGTATGAATGCATTAACAGTGTAGTTTTACACAGAAAGTACCTGGCCTTGGAAGGAAGCAAGGAAAAGCTGAAGGCTAAGCTTAAGGAACTGGTTGAGGATGAGTTTTCCCCGGGAAGGGTGAAATCCCTGGTAAAGCAATATGAACCGGTGCTGCTGGAAGCAATGAGCAGGTACCCCGACAGCGTCCTGCTGCCGGTAACATTAAACGAGAAATTAGCCCGGCTTAGACGGATTGATGAGAGTATACTGATGAATTATGAGTATTTCTTAAGACATTTGGACTGATGCCATACGAATCTTCATTTATAAAAAATATGAACAGGAGAAGACGGATGGAATACGATGGATATAAGCTTCGGCACGAGCTGAAATTCTATATCGGTACATATGTTTACCAGGTGCTGAGGGAGCGGCTGCAGCATGTACTTGAGGCTGATGAGAACATGACCGACAGCGAGGGATATCTTATAAGCAGCATATACTTCGATGATATATACCAGTCGGCCTTCAAGGACAAGATAAACGGCGTACCAACCAGGGAAAAATACAGAATCAGGCTCTATAACCGTGACGATTCGCTTATCAGGCTTGAATGCAAGATTAAATTTGACGAATACATATCAAAGCAGACGGCGGTATTAACAAGGCAGGAGTATGACAGCCTTTTGAACGGAGATTATGATTTCCTGCTTGACAAGCCGGAACAGGTATGTAGGAAGATGTATTCGCTGCATAAAACCAGGCTGATGAATCCGGTTACGGTTGTGGAATACCTAAGGGAGGCTTACGTACACCCCAATGGAAACGTCAGGATTACCTTCGACAAGAATATATCGGCGTCTATCGGAGAGCTCGATGTATTTAATATAGATTATGAAACAATACAGGTTCCCCTTGATGGAATGATGGTTATGGAGGTAAAGTACGATGATTATATCCCGGACTACATAAGAAAGATAATTCAAACGGATCATATGGCAAAATGCGCGATATCAAAATATGTTTTATGCAGAGACTATAACAGAAAGGTGAGGAAGGTATGAAAACATTTGCGGATATTTTCAAAAAGAGCTTTTTAAACGACGCAACAATGGATGTAAATCTATATAAAATTTTCATGTCGCTGCTTGCGGCATTCATATGCGGAATGATTATCTATTTCGTATATAAGTATTTCTATAAAGGTGTTTTATACAGCCACAGCTTCAATATATTGCTTGTGCTTGTAAGCATGATTACCGCGTTCATCGTTCTGACCATCAGCTCCAACATCGTTCTGTCCTTAGGTATGGTCGGCGCTTTGTCGATTGTAAGGTTCCGCACGGCGGTCAAGGATCCTTTGGATGTCGGGTTTTTATTTTTTGCAATTTCCATTGGCATAACATGCGGAGCAGGGCTGTATCTTATGTCGTTCATATGCACAATCGTCATATCCCTCATATACATATTGATGGTCAAGGTCAAGACGGATCCGGACGTTTACCTTTTGATTATCAAGTATGACCGGAATGCCGGGGAAGAGGTTAATACCAGGCTGGCCAAGATGAAGTATGCAATAAAGAACAAGACGGTATTCAAGGACAGCATAGAGCTGACGCTGGAAATGAAGCTGAAGAACGCCGATACGGATTTTGTGGCCGAACTGTCAAATATCGAAGGCGTACACAGTGCCGCGCTGGTAAATTACAAGGGTGATTTTGCCGAATAGACGCTGATGCTATTTGAGCAGAAATAAAGAGCGGGGACGGTACATGAACATTGCCCGATGCTCATGCACCGTCCCCGCTTTTAGTTATCCGGCATCAGCCAAAGCCGGAAACATTCCGTCATTCGATAGGGATGTATTTTTTATTGTCAAGCTTTGCTGTCTCTTTATCCTTCGGGAATTTGATCTTCAGGATGCCGTTTTCAAATGCGGCCTTGAAGTCCTCTTCCTTCAGATTCTCGCCGACATAGAAGCTTCTCCTGCAGCTTCCGCAATAGCGTTCCTTGCGGATGTACCTGCCTTTCTTCTTGTCTTCCTTCGACTCTTCCTTGTGAGCCATAATGGTCAGATAACCGTTATCCAATGAAGCGCTGATATCCTTCTTGTCATAGCCCGGAAGCTCAATCTCCAGAAGATATTCATCGCCCAGGTCCTGTATGTTTGTTGTCATAAGCCTCGAGAAAGGCATCGGTGAGAATGTCGGGAAGTTGAAATCCAGCATGTCATCAAAATCATTGAAGAAATCATCAATAAAGTTTCTTCTGAAAATGCTTGGCAGTAACATATTCATTCCTCCTTAAATCTATATTATATTTTACTTTGGCACATTTATTATATGTAATCTATTTGTTCTATATGAACTATAACACATATAACGATATGTGTCAAGCATGGAAGAAAGATTTCACAAAAAGTTCACAATTATACGAATGGATATAAATTAATACGGCAAATTCTATATTATTAACTAAATATAAATGTTTCCTAAATTTTTCAATATATACTTGAAAATACAATTAATAATTAGTATAAAAGAGTTAACGGTGTATAAGATTTTTATATAAATAAGGCTCATATCAAGGAGGGCAGCCCCCGTGGCAAATAATCAAAACACAAAAATGCTGTTCATAATAAACCCTGTGGCAGGGAGAACCCATCCGAAAAACTGCTTTAATAATGTAATGGAGCTGTTCAGGAGTCATGGCTATAATTTAACCGTAAAAAAGACGGCTGCCAGGGGCCACGCAACTGAATTGGTATTAAAATACGGCAAAAACTATGACATGATTGTATGCAGCGGCGGGGACGGTACATTAAATGAAGTTATATCCGGTGTTATGAGGCTTGATAAGAAGGTAACCATAGGATATATACCTTCGGGTACGACCAATGATTTTGCCAGCAGCCTCAACCTGCCCGACAAGATTGAGACGGCGGCGATGACCATTTTAAACGGGCAGCCCAGGACAGTTGACATAGGCTTGTTCGGTGATAACAGATATTTCAGTTATATTGCGTCTTTCGGAGCGTTTACCGGAAGCTCGTATTCAACTCCCCAGTCTTATAAGAATTTAATTGGGCATTTGGCTTATATATTGGAAGGCATGAAGGACATCCCCAACATAAGGCCTCACCATGTACGGGTTGAAGCCGAGGGGCAGGTTTATGAAGGAGATTATTTATTCGGCGCGGTAAGCAATTCCATCTCCATCGGAGGGCTTCTCAAGCTGGATTCCAACAAGGTGGATTTAAACGACGGACTGTTTGAAATTATCCTTATCCAAAACCCCAAGACGCCGCTTGAGCTTAGCCGCATTCTTCTTTCAATCAGCAAGAGGGAGTATAATGACAAGCTGATTCAGTTTATAAAGGCTCCCGAGGCAACATTTTATATGGAAGACCCCATTCCATGGGCTATCGACGGAGAATACGCGGAAGGGGATAAAAAAATAACCATAAAAAATATCGCAAATGCCATAACCATCATGGTTTAAATGTTTTAGCCCGGTTGAAAAAAGATTGGCACGGGCTTATAATATTACCAGGTTTTCGACAAAAGCCGGGAAGACATGAGGTATATAAAAAATGGATAATAATAAACGAAAGATCCTGATTATATGCAGCATCATATGCGGTGTTCTGCTCCTTATTTTTTGTTGGCTGGTATTCACAAGAAGCGGGAGAAGGGTAATATATAGATTGGCGGGAGGATATATTTACGGTGGTCTTGGCAAAGATGATGAATGGGAAGAATCATCCGTAATAATACCTCTTGACGGAACACAGGCAAATAACAGGAAAAACCGGAATGATAGCGGCAGCGATGATACCGGTTCCGGCAAAAACAGCGGCAGTTTCAGCACTGACAATGGAGATAATTCGGAAACAGTCGGTAATGAGGCAAAAACCACACCCAGGATATTGCCGGACCCGAGACAGGAGGATTATGTAAGCAATTACCTGCTGTTCGGAGTGGAGGAGATTGATGGGGCAAAGAACACCGATTCCATCATGATTGCCTCCATCAATACAAAAGACAAAACCATTAAGATAACATCCATAATGAGAGATACTTATGTAGAGACCGAAGAGCATGGCCCCAGCAAAATAAATGCCATATATGCCAAAAGCGGCGCCAAGGCTTTTGTTAAGGTCATCGAGGATTATTTCAGGATTAAGATTGACGGGTATGCTTATATCAATTTCGAGTCCTTCGAGAAAATCATAGATACTCTTGGCGGAATATATATCGAGCTTGGAGAAGAAGAAGCGGAATACCTGAATACGACAAACTATATATCGAATCCGAAAAACCGAAACGTCAAGCCGGGCCTTAATCTGCTTAACGGAAACCAAGCCCTCGGGTATTGCAGGATAAGGCTGGTACCAACACTGGACGGAACCATGGACGATTTTGGAAGAACGATAAGGCACAGAAGAGTTATAAAAGCCATATTTGACCAATATAAATCAAAAGGCCTGCTCGAACTGCTGCGTATTACCAACAATATTCTCGGATATGTGAAAACCAATGTCAGCAGTGAACAGATTGCGAAAGTCATAGAGGATATCGTAGAGAATAAAATCACAAAGATGGATTCAAAAAGGCTTCCCGTCGGAGGGGCATTTGAAGCACCCGTAAAATACAATGGAATCGGCTATCCTTTGATTTATGACTGGGACAAAAATATAATCCAGCTATATGAGTTCATATACCTGGACACGGAAACCGAGGCTGAAGAAAACCTTAAGAAATATAAATGATTTTTCACTTTGTATTTCTGTATTTTGCAGGCGGAGATGAATAATTGCCGGTCCTTTTTCTCAGGGCTTCTCCCTGTTTGCGCGCAATATAATTGCCAAGCTTGTTGTTTCTTTCATTGAATTTGCATCCGTATAAAAATGAATCAAGATGAGGGAGGAATTCTTTTCTTACAATAACAGCCGACATATTGAGAATTAGGTTTTTATCCTTAATCTTCAGACGTACTATTCTGTCGATATCAAGCTCCTCCTTGGTAATAAAAGCCACGCCGGTTTCGCTTAAATCCTTGACCAATACGGACAGAGCCAAGGGACCGTTTGCCGTATTTACATACAGGGGCATATCCTCACCTATATACATTCTGTATGCTTCCCTGCGATTATAGGGCACACCTTTTCCCTCGGCATCGACTTTATGATAAATGGCGCCGTCGTACCTTACCAGCTTAACAGTGACATTGTTCCACAGGTAAACCTTACCGTCTACTTTGACAATAAGGTTTATACGACAGTTATCATTAAATCCGACAGTCTGGTCGTTGAAAACAATAGGGGTTATTAATATGGTGTTGTTTATGATTAGCTTTACATCACTGTCAAAGGATAGGGTACGACCACTGTAACGAACTTCCAGTTCGACCTTGGATCCAATAGGTATTTCGCTTATTAACAAAGCGCACCTCCCACTACTATTACAAGCAAAGTATATTATATAATGACAAATATAACAACAATAATGTGAGAAACTTGGCCAAAATTTATAAAAATACCGTATTTTGGCCCACATATTATTACATATTATGTTATAATAATCCAATTTGAGGAAAGGCGTGATGAATAAGTGAAGTTTACTAAAATGCAGGGCTGTGGAAATGACTATATATATATCGATGCTATAAAAGAAGCCGTTGACAATGCTCCCGAGCTGGCTGTAAAAATCAGTGACAGGCATTTCGGAGTCGGTTCGGACGGGATAATACTTGTCAAGCATTCGGACAAGGCCGATTTTTTTATGGACATGTATAATATGGACGGATCAAGAGGAAGAATGTGCGGCAACGGAATCCGGTGCTTTGCAAAATATGTGTACGATTACGGATTAACCGATAAAGAAGAGCTTAGGATTGAAACTTTAAGCGGAATAAAAACCCTTAAGCTTACCGTTAAGGACGGCAAGGTGTCAATGGTTACCGTTGACATGGGTTCGCCCATATTTGAACCGGATAAAATACCCGTAAAATCCGACAAGGACAGGGTCATCAACGAGCCGGTCCGCATCGGCGGCAGGGAGTACAAAGTTACCTGCCTGTCCATGGGAAATCCCCATGCCGTGGTTTTTGTCGATGATACGGACAGCTTCCCGGTTGAAAAGGTGGGGCCGCTTTTTGAAAACCATGAGATGTTTCCCGACAGAGTCAATACCGAATTCATACAGGTTGTTAACAGAAACCGCATCAGGATGCGTGTGTGGGAAAGAGGTTCCGGTGAAACCCTTGCCTGCGGGACCGGCGCATGCGCGTCCGTAATGGCATGCATTGTAAACGGTCTGACAGATGATGAGGTGACGGTATCCCTGCTGGGAGGCGAGCTGTCAATCAGGTATGACAGGAATTCCGATACGGTATATATGACGGGTCCTGCGGTAACGGTATTTGAAGGTGAGTGGTTATAATATGATATATCCAGCCAATCTTGAAAAGGGCTTTCATATAGGTGTTACGGCAACCTCTGCGGGATTTGGGGACGAGATTGATATAAGGCGCCTTGACAATGCTATAGCAAACTTCGAAGAGCGCGGCTATCAGGTAGTTGAAACTCCGAATGTCAGGGCGGGCAACAACAAGGGACGAAGCTCGGACGCCGTAGTGCGGGCAAAAGAATTGTCCGTCCTGGTTAATGACCCGAAGGTCAGAGTAATAATAGCGGCCAGCGGAGGGGAGTTCCTGGTGGAGATGCTCCCGTATGTTGATTTTGAAGCGATAAAAATCAACCCGAAATGGATACAGGGCTTTTCAGATACAACCGGCCTGACATATACGGTTACAACGAACCTTGATATGGCGACTATATACTCATATAATTTCGGAACCTTCGGAATGAAGAACTGGCATCGTTCCCTGTCCGACAATCTTCGTATACTTGAGGGTGAAGATATTGTCCAAAACAGTTATGACATGCATCAGGACGGGTATTACAAGAGAGTGACCGGTCTGGAGGAATTTGTGCTTGAGAAGAAAGTTGAATGGATAAATCTTTATCCGGGTAAAAAGGACGGGGCTGAAATTCGTATCCGGGGACGCATGCTTGGCGGATGCCTGGATGTCCTAAGGTGCCTTGCCGGGACCAGGTTTGATAAAACGGAGGAATTTATCGAAAAATATCGAGATGATGGAATTATATGGTTTCTGGAAAGCTACTGCTTAAACAGCGAGGGCATGATGCATGCCCTGTGGCAGCTTAGGGAAGCGGGCTGGTTCAAATACGCAAAGGGCTTTATATTCGGGCGCCCCGCCATGTATGAGCCGCTTTATGATATTACTTATGATGAAATTATCCTGTCGGTCCTTGGGGAGCTTGATTTGCCCATAATCCTGAATGCGGATATAGGCCATAAACCGCCGCAGCTATCCATTATCAACGGCGCAATAGCGGAAATCAGGAGTTATGACAAAAAGGGAACGATAGCATTTGAAAGAAGGTAACGGTCAATCATGAAAACCAGTCAGGATGACAACAGGCAAAGGTCCAATACGATTATTCCCACGCTCTTCTTTGCTGGAACTCTGATTTATCTTGAGATAATAACTCATTGGTTCAATTATAAATCCATAGACGGCAAAATAGTTTTTCCCGTTTTATTTTCCATACCGGTAGCCCTGTTGTTTACCGTTCTGTCAGGACTGTTTAACCGTTACGGCAACATAACGGTTATGTGGATCCTGACTGGCTTGTCGTGCCTGATTTTCGGGGTACAGTTGGTTTATTACAATGTTTTTAAGGTCTATTTTTCATTTCAGACGCTGGGTATGGCAAATGACGCCATTACAGAATTCAGGGATGAAGTCAATAACGCCATAAGAGCCAATATTATACCTGTCCTACTGGTATTCCTTCCATTGGCCGTATTGTATTTTCTCGTGAGATATGTGATATCGTTCAATAAGAGGGAGCATGGCATCCAAGGCTCCCTGGTGATTCTTGCGTTATGCTTTCACATGCTTGCGCTTCTGATTCTGCCCGTTTACGGCAATGCGGACTATACGCCGTATGATCTGTATTATCACACCAAGGTGCCCGAGCTGAGCGGCAAACAGCTTGGCGTAATCACACTGACCAGGTTCGATCTGTCAGGGGTGCTTGAGAATGAAGAGGAAATAATACTGGTAGAACATGATTATGAAGCAGGCCCTGCTGCCGAACCAACCATAATACCTGAGCCGGAGAATGAGCCTGCATGGCATGGAAATGACAACCCGGGCAACAATCCGTCAGAGCCTGCGCCCACCGATAAGCCGGCAACTCCGGTACCGACTGCCGTTCCCACTCCCAAGCCGATTGACACCTCGCCAAACATAATGAATATTGATTTTGAGGAGCTGGCAAGGAACGAGAAGAACAAGTCGGTTAAGACGCTGCATGAATATTTTGCTTCCGTGCAGCCTACGAGAAAGAATAAGTATACGGGCATGTTCAAGGGATATAATCTGATTTTGATAACCGCGGAAGGTTTTTCGCCCTACGCGGTCCACAAGGATTTGACTCCCACCTTATATAAGCTTGTTAATGAGGGATTTGTATTTACGAATTTTTATACCGCCCTGTGGCAGACAAGCACCAGCGACGGTGAATATGTGGCACTCACAGGCCTTATTCCCGTCGGAACCAGGAGCATGTATAAATCGAGGAATAATCTGCTTCCGTTCAGCCTGGGGCATCAATTCAGGCTGCTTGGCATTGACACCAAGGCCTATCATAATTACAAATACACGTATTATGAAAGAAATGAAACCCATCCCAACCTGGGATATGACTTTAAGGGGGTGGGAAACGGATTAGTACTCGATTCGGACGTATGGCCGCCCTCGGACCTGGAGATGATTGCTCATACAGTGGATGAGTATGTAAATGATGAGCCTTTTCACGTTTACTATATGACGGTAAGCGGCCATATGAATTATACATTCACAGGCAACAGCATGTCGTACAAGAACAGGGATCTTGTCAGGGACCTGCCTTATTCATCCGAGGCCAAGGCATATATAGCATGTCAGATAGAGCTTGACAAGGCTCTTGAGGAGCTGATAAGAAAGCTTAACGAAGCCGGTGTGGCTGACAGAACGGTTATAGCTCTCAGCGCCGACCATTATCCTTACGGTTGGGACAAGAAATATCTTGACGAGCTTGCTGGACACGAAATAGACCCTGTTTTTGAGATTTATCGCAATTATTTCATCTTGTGGAACCAGGGGATGGAAGAGAGGATTGTCATAGACAAACCGGCATCCAGCCTGGACATACTCCCGACCTTAAGCAACCTTTTTGGCTTAACCTATGATTCAAGGCTGCTTATGGGAAGGGATATCCTGTCCGACAGTGAGCCGCTGGTAATTCTGAGCAACAGGAGCTTCATTACGGACAAGGTGATGTACAATTCCGAAACCGGTGAGGTAATAAAGCTGACGGACAAGGAGCTGCCCACTGATTATGTCAGGAATATAAATGCTATAATAAAGAACAAGTTTACGGTCTCAAAGAATATTCTGACACTGGATTATTACCGGTATCTATTTCCTGATTATCCCGATGGCTTTCTTACGGATAATGATTAGCCATCATAAACATAATAATGTTGAGGCGGAGAATTTACATTAATGAGGTTGATAGCCATGAAATTGTCAATAGAAGACATAGGCGCCATATCTGACATAATAAAGGTAAGCCTGACATATGAAGAGGAAATAAAGCTTTTGGGAGATTTAAACCGTTTGCTGGAATATATCGACGAAATGCATGAGCAGGATACCGAAGGAATGGATCCCGTTTCAAATTATTATGTGGTTCCCCGGATAATACGGGAGTGAAATGGCTTGCTATGGAGAAAAGGATGATGGAGATAACTTCAATGCCGGCTGCACAGTTGGCTGACCTGATAAAGAGAAGAGAATTGTCGGTGCCCGAGGCGGTGAAAGCACAGCTTGACGCAATAAGTCTACGGGAACCAGTATATAAAAGCTTTATAACCGTTACCGCGGAAGAAGCCCTGGATGAAGCTGTTAGACCTCTTATTTTGGTACGTCAAAAAATCCATGGGATCCGGAACGTTCACCCGGCGGTTCCAGCGGCGGTTCAGCTGCCGCAGTAGCGGCCGAGGAAGCGTTTGCGGCGCTGGGATCCGATACCGGAGGTTCTATCAGGCAGCCTGCGTCATATTGCGGAGTGGTAGGATTCAAGCCAACCTACGGAACCGTGTCAAGATACGGTTTAGTGCCGTTTGCGGCATCATTGGACCAGATTGGTCCTTTGGCCAGAAATGTCACCGATTGCGTGTCCGTCCTGGAAGTTATATCAGGCCATGATCCAAATGATCCGACATCGGCCGGACAGGAGCGGTTCGATTACCGAACGGCCCTGACTGATGATGTAAGAGGGATGAGAATAGGCATCCCAAAGCTGTATCTCAATGAGGATTTAGACAATGATGTAAGGCAATGCTTCATGAAGGCGGCGGAAACCTTTAAGAGCCTGGGAGCGACGGTGGATTTAATGGACCTTGACGAGATACGCTACAGTGTGCAGGCATACTATGTGATATCCTGTGCCGAGGCAATCTCCAACCTGGCAAGATATGACGGCGTAAGGTACGGACATCTCTCCGGTGATTATGAATATCTTGAGGCGATTTACAAAAAATCTAGAGGTGAAGGCTTCGGCTACGAGGTAAAGCGCCGCATTATGCTCGGGGCATATGTTTTAAGCTCCGGAAACTACGAGGCTTATTATAATAAGGCACGGAAAATAAGGGGCATCATCAGCAGGGCTTATGACGAAGCATTTAAAAAATACGACATCCTCATAAGTCCGGGATCCCACTGCACGGCCCCTCTTCTGAACGGCGACACCTCAGGCAGAAAGTATCAAACCGCGGTATTCAATTCATCCGTTAATTTGGCCGGTCTTCCGGCTGTAAGCATCCCATGCGGCAAGGACGGAAACGGACTTCCCGCAGGTCTGCAGATAATCGGCCCAAGGTTCGGGAAAAGGGCAATAATCCGCGCAGCCTACACCTTCGAAAAAACAAGGCCATATGAACGCCCGAAGGGACTATTAATTAAGCACAATCCGGATGCCAAGACCCGGGCAGTCCAATCGGACGGATTATAAACGCACAGTAGGGTAAGCGGATCCTGCGGCGGGAAACAAGGCTGTCATTACCCTGCTTACGTAATTTATTGTTATTTGATATATGATGTAATATAATTGTATCAGGGTTTACCAATAATGAGCGGAGGTCGTATTTATGGAGGAAAGAAGAAGGGCAAAAAGAATGCCGATAAGCCTTACCCTGGAAGTCAGTGATTTGTACAAGCAGGATAATGTTAAGATATCAAACATTAATGCCCCGATAGAGGTTATAAACATCTCGAAGCTTGGGATAGGTTTTAAAACCGAAAGCAAGCTGCCTATAGGATATTATTTCAATGCGAATATCAACCTGGGAGGCAGGGAAACGCTGCACTGTGTTGTTAAGATAATCAGGAGCCAGCCTGCTGATGACAAATACACAATATACGGATGCGAATTCGTGGGCATGGCGGAGGTATTGTCCTTTGTATTTGATGCCTACGGTGAAAAGCTGGAGGAAATGGGCGCAAAAAATGCCTAAGCCCTGATGTCAAAGGTGTAGCGGTGGATGCCGGGTTCCGACGCATCCTGCTGCAGGATGTCTGTTATGAAATCGGGCTTGCCGTCCGATACTTGTGTTTTTGCTAAAAACCGGTATCCTTTACTGTCAAGGGACCTTACAAGCTCGTCAAGATGCCGGGATATTATTTCCGAGGATGCTTTTTCCGTATAAAATACCGCATTTATCTGCCGGTTCATAATATACAGGTGTATATCCAGCGGGCCCAGATGCGCCATGTCCAGGTGAAGCAGAACGTTAAGCCCTTCCGATGCACCGGGCTTTTGGTACTTTCGTGTAAATACATACAAATCACCATGGGCATCCTGTCCCAATAACCTTAAGGGGAGCTGGACATATAAGAATAAATCATTAAGTACCTTCATAAACTGCAGGTTATCCTGCAGTTTATTTATTGACGCTTTCACATCCGTGGATTCAACCGTCCCATATGGTTCCGCAAGCCTTTCCAGGCGTTTCATGTCACCCTCAAGCCGCCTGTAAAAATCTTTAACCTTTTCACCGTCGGCAATGTCATTGGGATTTATGGTCCACCTGGCATGAAGGGCTTTGGCTAATTCATCCCGGTAAGCCTCCGAGTTCAGCAGGCTCACAACTTTTTGTCTGCCGTCCGCCGAAAGCTGGTCGGACAGGTCAATGAATTTTCCTACTATATTAAATAAAGGAACGGGGTTCTCCATAGCCGGCTTTTGAGTCCAGCCTGTAAACATGTCATGAATGGCCGACAGCAGATCCTCCGGCGTCATGGTTCCTTCAGCAAGCCGGGTTAAAGCCTCTTTTGATATGCTGCCGCCGTCTGAGGCAAAGAGATTCTTCAGCCACGCAATATCCCCGGTGGAAAAGATTTCTCCGGCGGGCATATTAATGGCATTTTCCGGCATTATTTCCGCCATGTTATCCCATATAATGCCGGGAATGCCTTCCGGCATTTTTTCCGACGAGGTTGTCGATGTGTTATCCGGCTGGATTTCCTGCAAGGCTTCCGAGAAGGTTTGCGGCACGGCTACCGATGCGGCTCCCGGACGAATATCGGGAATGGCTGCGGAAATACTGCTGTCCATTAATATGTACATAAGCTCCCTGTAAAAATAAATTATACCCCAGGCATCAGTATTCATCGAAGCGTCTCCCGGGATATTACCGGAAGGAAGCCGGGATTGACGCGCGGCATCATATGCTGCATTGACACCGGCTTGAATATTGTCAGGTTCCATGTGATTTTGCGGGACATTGCCGTTTATGCCCGTATCGCCATCCGTACCGGCCGGTGCTTTATTTCCCATAATATCTATATTTGTCGATTCTTCATGTGTAGTCCGGGCAAAAGCTTTGGCGATATCGGCGGTTATGAATTTTGCCGAAAGCATATAGCCGTCGAATGTAATGGCTCTAATACTTCCAATCAATGCTTTAAGCTGATTAAGGATTTGGTGCGTTCCCTCGCGGTATGACTCAAATTGCGCGATGCTTGCGGAATCAATCGGAAGCTTGTTCTTAAGCATCAAGACGATGGTCTCCGGGCTTACTCCGGGATTGGCCGAAGAAAGCTTAATCATCTGAAGAATGGTATTCTTATCCACGGGCATCTGGTAATTTAAGAGCTCACGTACAATCGCCGTGTTCCTCTCGGAAGCCGAAAGCCCCGAGGCATGTAATGCCTTATGTATTATGTCATTGACGGGGGAGCTCTCCGTGGCAATATACCGCAGTATAACCTGGCCGTCTGCTTCACCCGACACCGCAAATTCCGCTGTCTGGCCGATTGAAAGGGGAACATCGCCCGATAGCTTGCCGCTTATAATCCGGCCGTCCAGCTGCAGCCTTATTTTTACCTCGTTAAACCGCAGATCGACTACTTCACCTTTGATAACAGGCGTTTCTATTCTATTAACATGGGCGGGTTTTGTATTTTGTGGATTGCTTTTTATTTGCTGTGCTTTAACCTGGGACGCCTCATACTCGGAGACAGCCTTGCTTAGCCGGTTTTGCTTTGGTCCGTATTCATTTATCTCCATAAGTAAACCACCCCTTAGAACACCGGATTGGGATATTAATCATAAGAAATTAATATTTGCCCATAATATTAGTATTGTGTTATTATGTATATCGGTTTTTTTTCGCCTTTTACCCATAGCCAGGGATGAATAAAATGTGATTTATGTCATTGATTTAATATACCATGTAATGTATTATTATAGCGATTAAAATGCTAATTGATAATTATTTTCAATTACTGTTGACTTGCTTTAACAAATCAATTAAAATTATATTGTATACAATATAAGATGTAAAACAATAGGTTTTATAAGGAGGAAAAATACATGAGACCGGAATGGCACGATTTTGAAGGGGGAAGCTGGACAACTGAAATAAACGTCAGAAGCTTCATTCAGCATAATTATACTCCGTATTTGGGAGATGAGTCATTTTTGACGGGTCCTACCGAAAGGACATTAAAGCTTTGGGAAAAAGCCAGGGAACTAATGAAAATTGAGCATGAGAAGGGAATTTTAGATGCGGAGACATCAAAGCCCTCAACCATTACAACGTTTGGTCCAGGCTATCTGGACAAGGAAAATGAAGTAATAGTAGGTTTCCAGACGGACAAGCCGCTAAAGAGAGGAATAATGCCAAGCGGCGGTATCCGTGTTGTCAAGAAGGCATTGGAGGCATATGGCTATACTTTGGACAGGAAAACGGAAGAGATATATACGCAAAACAGGAAAACCCATAATGACGGTGTTTTTGACGCTTATACCGATGCCATGAGAAAAGCAAGGCATTCCGGAATAATCACCGGGCTTCCCGATGCCTACGGACGGGGAAGAATAATCGGTGACTACAGAAGGGTAGCCCTTTACGGCGTGGATTTTCTTATTGAGGAAAAGAAGCAGGCCAAGAAGCTGCTTGAGAATCCGAACCTTGGATCTCCCGACATACGCTTGAGGGAAGAGCTGTCGGAGCAGATCAAGGCGTTGGTGCAGCTTAAGGAAATGGCCGCATCATACGGCTATGATATCAGTCAGCCGGCCAAGGATTCCTTCGAGGCCACCCAGTGGACATATTTCGCATACCTTGGGGCCATTAAGGAGCAGGACGGCGCTGCGATGAGCCTGGGAAGAGTTTCCACTTTCCTTGACATATACTACGAGAGGGATCTGAGGGAAGGAAAAATTACCGAGGAAGAGGTTCAGGAGCTTGTTGACCAGTTTGTAATGAAGCTTCGCATGGTAAGGTTCCTGCGCACACCCGAGTACAATGACCTGTTCTCGGGCGATCCTACCTGGGTAACCGAATCCATTGGAGGCATGGGTGTGGACGGAAGGACCTTGGTGACAAAGACCAGCTACAGGTTCCTTCATACCCTGTATAACCTGGGACCGGCCCCTGAGCCCAACCTTACGGTGCTTTGGTCCATATCACTGCCTGAGCCCTTCAAGAGGTACTGCGCGAAGGTGTCAATCGACACCAGCTCCATACAGTACGAGAACGATGATATCATGAGGGATGTATGGGGTGATGATTATGGCATAGCATGCTGCGTATCCGCCATGAGAATAGGCAAGCAGATGCAGTTCTTCGGTGCCCGCGCAAACCTTGCCAAGGCGCTGCTGTACGCAATCAACGGCGGCAGGGACGAGCTGTCCGGAGAACAGGTTGCTCCCATGTTTGCCCCGATTACAAGCGAATACCTTGATTATAATGAAGTAATGGCAAAATTCGACCAGATGCTTGACTGGCTTGCCGAGCTGTATATCAATACGCTGAATGTAATTCATTACATGCATGACAAATATAACTACGAGAGACTCCAGATGGCGCTTCATGATGTGGATGTTTTTCGTACTCAGGCTTGCGGCATAGCAGGGCTTTCGGTCGTAGCCGACTCCCTTTCCGCTATTAAATATGCCAGGGTAAAGGCAATACGAAATGAAGACGGCCTTGTGACGGACTATGAAATTGAGGGTGAATACCCTGCATTCGGCAATAACGACGACAGGGTTGACATGATAGCGGTGGATGTCGTTGAGCGGTTCATGAACAAGCTCAGAAAGATAAAGACTTACCGCGGCGCATACCATACCCTTTCGATATTGACAATTACATCCAACGTAGTGTATGGTAAAAAGACAGGAAGCACACCGGACGGCAGAAAGAAAGGTGAGCCTTTCGCGCCAGGCGCAAATCCCATGCACGGCAGGGACAAGAACGGCGCCATAGCATCCATGGCATCTGTTGCCAAGCTGCCTTACAAGTACGCCGAGGACGGCATATCATATACCTTCTCCATTGTTCCCAGGGCACTGGGCAAGGATATGGAAGACAGGATTCATAACCTGGTCGGATTGCTGGACGGATATTTCCGCAGCAAAGGCCATCATATAAATGTAAACGTGTTTGACCGTGAGACCCTGCTGGATGCCATGGAGCATCCTGAGAAATACCCGCAGCTGACAATTCGTGTGTCCGGTTATGCGGTTAACTTCATAAAGCTGAACAGGGAGCAGCAGCTTGATGTCATCAACCGGACATTCCATGAAAGATAATCTGCGGATGTGATGAAACGGGTATCCGGTTTCTATAGAAAGGAGGATGGCATATGGCGGAGGTTGGACGAATTCATTCACTTGAAAGCTTTGGTACGGTGGATGGTCCCGGGATAAGGTTTGTTGTTTTCATGCAGGGATGTCCTCTTAGATGCCAGTATTGCCATAATCCTGATACATGGGACGTAAACAGGGGGACCGAGTATACGCCGGAAGCATTATTTGAAGAAATTATAAAATACAGGTCATATATGAAATTCTCCGGAGGTGGGGTAACCTTTACGGGCGGTGAGCCCTTGCTTCAGGCGGGATTTCTGCTTGAGGTAAGCAAGCTGTGCAAGGACAAGGGCATATCGGTTGCCCTTGACACCTCCGGCTTCATATTGAATAATACCGTTAAAGAGCTTTTGGAATATACGGATTTGGTACTGCTTGATATAAAGAACTATGACCCGGTTGTATACAAGACCCTGACCGGTGTCAGTTTAAGTCCTACCCTGAAGTTTCTGGATTATCTTCGGGAGAAAAATATCAGGACATGGATAAGGTATGTCGTGGTCCCGCGGCTTACCGACAACCTGGACAGCGTCAGGCAGCTTTCCGGGCATCTTGACAACTATCCGAACGTTGAAAAGATAGAACTCCTTGCATTTCACAAGATGGGCGAGTATAAATGGAAGGAACTGGGACTTGAATACAAGCTGTATGACACTAAGGAACCTGACAGGGAACTTATGAAGCGGATTGCCGACATTATGGGTACCAGCGGAAAGACCGTGACTTTAAATATATGACGGAGGATATTTATGAAGATATACCTGCTTAGGCACGGAGAGACGGACTGGAATCGGATTGGCAGGGTTCAGGGCAGGGAGGACGTGCCCTTAAATGAAACGGGAAGGCTTCAGGCTGAAGAATGTGCCAGAGTCTTGAAAAACACGGCTGCAAGAATTATCGTAACAAGCCCGCTTTCCCGGGCCGCCCAGACTGCCGAAATTATTGCCGGTCATATAAACGGATCGGAGGTTATAACGGATGAAGGCTTGATTGAGCGGGATTTCGGGCTGCTGTCAGGCATGACATATGACAACAGGAAATATTTCGATACATTTATCCATGAGGAAACGATGGAGCCCATGGACAAGCTGAGCAAAAGGGTTATGGGCTGCATTCTGAACAACGCGCGGAAATACAGGGGGCAGGATATAATAATGGTTTCCCACGGTGCGGCCATAAACTCCGTAATAAAGGCGCTTACCGGCGGAGAACAGGGCACAGGGAAAACCAGGCTGAAAAACGCATGCATCAGCGTCCTTACATATGAAAATGATGAGCTTGGGCTCGGAGCATTCAATCTGTCACCCGAGGAGTTTCAAAATTGGAGGTTTGGGAATGAGAATCGGAACAGGATATGATGTCCACAGGCTTGCAGAGAGCAGGGAGTTAATCCTTGGCGGGGTGAAAATCCCTTATGAAAAGGGTTTGCTTGGACATTCCGACGCGGATGTGCTTGTGCATGCAATAATGGATGCCCTTCTTGGAGCGGCAGCCCTGGGTGACATCGGAAAGCATTTCCCTGATACTGATGGGACTTACAAAGGAATATCCAGCCTGGAGCTATTAAAAAGAGTAAAAAAGCTGTTGGATGACAAGCTTTATCTTATAGAGAATATAGATGCGACCATCATTGCCCAAAAGCCCAAGCTGGCCGGCTACATACCGGAAATGATCAAAAATATCGCATCTGTACTTGAGATATCCGAGGACCAGGTAAATATAAAGGCCACCACTGAGGAAGGACTTGGATTTACGGGTGAAGGCCTTGGCATGGCAGCCCAGGCGGTTTGCCTAATAGAATCCATGATGAACTACCAGGTGGACGTTACTCCTGCCGACGGTTCAGGAAACTGCGGAAGCTGCGAAGGCTGTCCGAGAAGATGACGGGCGGATTAATTCGGATGCAAACATATTGACAAATCCGAATATAATGCATAAAATGAATTAAAGCTAAAATTATACTAAAATATATGTATAATTGAGAAAAAAGCGATGAGCGGAAAAGTAACCCTTGGGAATGTATCAGAGATGGAGTGTCACCGGCTGAAAGCACTCCTTGCAGGAACATGGGCGAAGTGCATCCGGGAGCTGATCCGGTGAAGGATATTAGCCGGATACGGCAGCAGCCGTTACCTGCGGAAAGATGCATATCGGATGTTTATCCTTTCCGGTGTGCAAGTAGAGTGGAACCGCGTCTTATGCCGCCTCTATATTGAGGCGGCTTTTTTGAAGCCATTGTTTTGGATATTTGGATGTTAACGGGAGGGTTGGTATATATGGGACTTATAAAATATATTAAGGAAGAAATGAATGTCATCATGGAGAGGGACCCGGCTATAAAGACCCCGTTGGAGGTGTTTTTGTACCCGAGCTTTAAGGCAATACTAAGATACAGGATAGCGCACAAGCTTTATCTGAAGAAGCACTATTTCCTTGCCAGATGGATATCCCAAAGGACCGCAAGAAAAACCGGCATTGAAATACATCCGGGCGCAACCATAGGCAAAGGGCTGTTTATAGATCACGGTATTGGGGTTGTTATTGGGGAGACTGCCGTTATAGGGGACAATGTCACCATGTACCAGGGAGTAACCCTGGGCGGTACCGGCAAGGAAAAGGGAAAGAGGCACCCAACCATCGGCAACAATGTTATGATAAGCGCCGGAGCAAAGATACTGGGTTCCTTCACAATCGGGGATAATTCCAAGATAGGTGCCGGTTCCGTTGTGTTATCCGAGGTGCCCCCGAATTCAACGGTTGTGGGTGTACCCGGGCGGGTGGTCAAGCGCGACAATGTCAAGATACCGAGGGAGGACCTGGACCAGGTGCACCTGCCCGACCCGTATCAGAACGATATGACCAATCTGAAGAAGGAAAACGAGTATTTGAAGAACGAAATAAGGAAACTGAGCGAAAAAATAGAAGAGCTGCAGAACCAATACCTGAAGCTGGTTAAAAATCAGGAGGGATAAAATGAAAATCTACAATACGCTGTCACAGCAAAAGGAAGAATTTATTCCAATTGAAAAGAACAAGGTTAGGATGTATGTATGCGGGCCGACCGTATACAACTACATCCACATCGGAAATGCCAGGCCGGCCATATTCTTCGATACCGTAAGGAGATATTTTGAATATAAGGGCTATGAGGTCAATTATGTATCCAATTATACGGACGTGGACGACAAGATTATCAAGCGGGCCAACGAAGAAGGCGCGACATCGGCCGAGATAGCCGAAAGGTATATAGCGGAGTTTAAGAAGGATATGGAGACCCTCAGTGTGCGCCCCGCCACGTATCATCCCAAGGCCACCGAGGAGATCGACGACATGATCAGGATGATATCCGTTTTGATTGAGAAGGGTCATGCGTATGAGAAAAACGGTACGGTTTATTTCAGGACCAGGAGCTTTTCGGAATATGGAAAGCTTTCCAAAAAGAACATAGACGACCTGGAAGCGGGGGCAAGAATAGCCGTAAGCGAAGAAAAGGAAGATCCCATGGACTTCGTACTGTGGAAGCCTAAGAAGGAAGGAGAGCCGTACTGGCCTTCACCCTGGGGTGACGGCCGTCCGGGATGGCACATCGAATGCTCCGTTATGAGCAGCAAGTACCTGGGAGAGCAGATTGACATTCATGGAGGCGGCGAAGACCTTATATTCCCCCACCATGAAAATGAAATCGCCCAGAGCGAGGCCGCAACCGGCAAAACGTTTGCAAGATACTGGATGCATAATGCGTTTATAAATATAGACAATAAGAAAATGTCCAAGTCTGAAGGCAATTTTTTCACGGTCAGGGATATATTAAAGGACTATTCCGGACAGGTCATCCGGTTCTTTATGCTGAACGCCCATTACCGCAGCCCGTTAAATTTCAGCAGGGATCTGCTTGAGGCTGCAAAGAGCTCATTGACACGTATCATAACCTGCGTGGATCAGCTGGATTTCCTTCTTAAGAGCGGGACATTAAAAGGAGGGGATGCCGCGGACGCAGAGAAGGCCGTACTAAAGGAAGCCGACTTGCTGCGGGAAAAATTCGAGAGCGCAATGGATGACGATTTTAATACCGCAGACGCAATCGCGGCAATCTTTGAGATGGTAAAGCTGGCGAATGTTAATTGCAACGCAGACAGCAGCGCCATATTTGTCGAGGCCATGAAGGATAAAATCACGGCCCTTTGTGATATACTCGGCATCAAGGCTGAAAAGGAGGAAGAGATTCTTCCCGAGGAAATCGAAAGGCTGATAGCGGAAAGGCAGGAGGCCAGGAAAAACAAGGATTATGCGAAGGCGGACAGGATAAGGGATGATCTGCTTAAGAAGGGCATAATCCTTGAGGATACCAGAGAAGGTGTAAAATGGAGAAAAAAATAGACACGGATCAAATCATATCCATGCCGGATTACGTAAGGAAGGCCTGGAATCTGCCAGATACGGACATCAAATCCTATTCCGGCTTAGCCCTGGCTTATATCGGTGATGCCATATATGACCTGCTGATACGGACATATGTGGTGGAGCATGGCAATGCGCCGGTCAACAAGCTTCACAACAAGGTCGTCAAGCTGGTACAGGCCTCAGCCCAAGCCAGGCTGTACCACATGATCGAGGACAAGCTGACCGACGAGGAAAAGGCCGTATATAAGCGGGGAAGGAACGCCAAGTCCTTCAGCGCATCAAAACATACCGACCTGGTGGAATACCGTACCGCCACAGGCCTAGAAGCCTTGTTCGGCTACCTCTATCTGACCGGCCGCACCGACCGCATCCTCGAGCTTCTCCGCCCCATCCTTGACGAATAAGTTTTATTCTCTGTTTTCAGAAAAATAGTCTGATATAAAAAGCACAATAAATTATAGTCGTCGAAATGTAACGGAAATCGTAATTAATAGGCATTGGTTTATTTAACTATGGAAATGTATTAGGACTTCTTGTCTCTGATTATTTTTGCGTCAGAGAATCAAACAGATCTGTCTGAGCGAAGCGAGTTATCTGTTTGATTCTCTGTTTTCAGCAAAATAATCAGATGCTAGAAGTTCTTATGCATTGTAATCGGAGAATAAACCCCATACCTCTTGTTCAAGATTTTCCCCCCCCCACATGTAACATTTGGCAAACTATTCTTAAGCATTTTGACAATCTTTTGCCTTATAAACATCCTAAAATATCCCCATGATGTTAAACAACGGCAAAGCTGACTTAAGTTAGAAGATCAAGGAGGAAAAATGACTAGAAGATTAAAATTTTACATAATGCCGCTGCTTGCACTGACAATAATGGCACTGGGCATGTTGTTTCTCATTGGGACAGGCAGGCCCGGAAGCGCGAAAGCAGCGGAAAGCAAGGCTGATTATGTTGATTTCAGGATTATAGGAACCACGGACCTGCATGGACAGCTGAACAGCAAGGATTATGAGCGGGGAGTGAACTTTAATAGCGGCGGTCTGGCAAGGGTATACGACCTTATAAAGAAAACCCGTGCGGAGCTGCCTGATGGAAACACCATTACCCTAGATGCAGGGGATGTGTTGTTTGATTATACAACTGAATATATCTTTGCGGCAAACCAGGAAGAAATACAGCCAATTTATAAGGCTATGAGCCTTATCGGGTATGATGCCATAACCCTGGGCAACCATGAGTTTGACTACGGTTATGACTACCTGCTGAGGCAGTTGGAAGGTTCGGGTTTAAGGAATATAACGGTGGTGTCCAATGTTACCGATGCCAGGACCGGGGAGCATCCGTTTCTTGAAAATATGCTGATAACCCGTACCGTTAAAACCCGTAACGGCAAAGAAGTTGAAATCAAGATAGGAATAATCGGGCAGACCGTACCGGTTTTTGCAAGCAAGACCCATAGCTACACCGGTATACTGATCGGTGAGGATATGGTTGAAAATGCGAAGGTCCAGGCGGCAAAACTTAAGGAAATGGGCGCCGATATTATCATAGCCCTTTCTCATACGGGAATTGGACCTGAAAATCCGGAACCGAATTTTAAAAATGTAGCTTATGCATTAACAAAAATACCTGAAATAGATGCGGTTATAGCGGGGCATGAGCACAACCTGTATCCGACAACCGATATGTCATCCCCATATTATAAGCTCCCGGGCGTTGACAGGATTACCTATCTCATGAACGGGAAAAATGTTGTGATGGCAGGCGACAGGGGCAAGGCCATTGGCGTAATAGATTTGGTCCTTAAGGTCAACGGAAATTCCATAACCATATCCGGCCGCAAATCAAGCCTTCGGATGGTGAATGAGGATACCACCGATGAAGATCCCGAAATAGCAGCAATGTTCGGAGAATGGGAGGATGAGCTGCTTGGCTATGCAACTGATGTGCTTGCCGAGTTGGAGCCAGGAACCGTGCTTCAGAATTATTACGGTTTATTGGCTGACAATGCCGCCATACAGCTCCTTAACGATTCCAAGATATATTACGCCCTGCAAAGAATAAAATCAACACAGAAGAATTATATTGATTATCCGATAATTGCGGCATCCACATATGAAAGCTTCGGCGCGAATTCGGTGAATGATTTTGTGAACATAAGGGATAAAATCACCGAGTCGGAGCTGGCATCACTGCAGAATTACAACAGCTATCTGTATGTATATACAATAACAGGAGCCCAGCTTAAAGAATGGCTGGAGTGGTCCGCCAGCGCCTATGAAACTGTAGGAAAGAAGACAACCTGGGAGGATTCCGCCATGTCATCGTTGATGGAGGAAACGGGGCTTAAATCCCTGATCAGTGAGGATTGGCTGAATGATTGGAGCAACTTCTATGTGTTTGACGGAATAAGCTATGAAATTGATCCTACAAAGAACCCGCGATATGATTTTTCGGGTAACAGGATTAGCAACAGCAGAAGGGTGTCCAATGTATATTACCAGGGAACGGAAGTCACCGATGATATGGTGCTTCTGATTGCAACCAACAAGATAACCAAGCCGACCGATGCGAACCGCGGGGTGGAAAACCAGACGGTTCTGAAAGGCTTTATAAGAAGCCAGTCGGTTCTGGCCAACTACATCCGGTATCTTTCAAAAAGTGGAAGCATAATGCCCCAGGTTGACAATAATTGGAAGCTGATATTGCCTGACAACTACCGTTTTATCGTCAGGATTCCTTACCATGCCGCCGACATTTTTACTGAAACGGCCTGGTATCGTGAGTTTCTGACCCAGAAGAACGGCTATGGCTATTTCGTTGCAGGATATCAAACCGGCTCAAGGGACAATACGGCTCCCCATGTTGTTGTGGCTCCCCTTAAGACAAACCCCGCGGCAAGCCCTTACGAAGTGGCGGTTCAGGCAGCTGATGATTCCCGGATAGCAATGCTCAAAGCCCTGGAAGGGGAGTATGATTTGAGCTTTAACGCATGGGTAGTGGGCAAGGATATTCCAAGCAAGGGATTCACCGTTAGGAAAAACGGAGTATATACCATTTATGCCGAGGATGTTTACGGCAACAAGTCTATTACCAAGCTGGTTATAGATAATTTTGACGAAAATCTTCTTCCGGGTCCTGTCGTTGACAACTATACAAACAGGAAACAGAAAATAAGCGGAAAGGCCGAACCCAATACAACCCTGGTGATTGAAACCCCGAGCAGGACTTATGAAGAAAAACTCAATGCCAGCGGTTCGTTCTCGGTTGCCCTTCCCGGACAGTTAGCCGATACCTATATAACCGTATATATTAAGGATGAAGAAAGAGGACTGGAAAGTGAACGGGTTGAGGTTAAGGTTAACCGTACAGGCCCGAACCAGCCGCTTGTAAACCCCGTGTATAATAACGTCAATTATATTGCGGGAAATGCGCGGGACGATGTCACCACGGCGATTGCAATAATAGACAATACTGTGTACTTATCCGGTGATTACAGAAAACTGTTTGAAGCCAACACGGAAATATACGATCCCAGGTTGAAAGTGGCCGAGACCCTGGTGGATGTTACCGATGACGGGCAGTTTATTATAATCCTGCCGCCGCAGGATGCCGGCAAGACCATTATGGTTTATACCTTGGACTATGTGGCAAGAAACAGCAGGGTAACCACGGTTACTGTGGAAAAGGAAGGACCGAACGCGCCTGTAGTAAATGAGGTCAGCAATATAGAAAGGTCGCTTACCGGATATGTTCCGGCCGGATCAAATATAAGGGTAGAGCTGCATATTGAAGATAAAATCTATACAACAATGTCCGACAAGAGCGGAAAATTCTCATTTGAATTCAAGGACCAGCTGTACGCGGGTCAGAAGCTTGTAGTTCTTGCGGTGGAGAACGTTAACGGCGATAAAAGGTACAGCTATCCGATTGAGGCGGTTGTTCAGGATATCGAAGCTTACGTAAGACCAAATTCCAAGAATCTGACATTGAACCGTGTAACAAACAAATCTCACCTGGTCTCCGGGTATTATTATTCGGGAGGTTATGTATTTCTTGCAATAACAAGAGGTGAAGGCAAAAACTTCAAGAGCAGCCTGTATTATATCCCCACCAGCAATAATTACCGGTTTGTCCATTACCTGGATGAGAAGCTTGAGGTTGGTGACAAGATTTACGCAATGGTCAGGTTTGTCGACGGCAAAATCCTGCTGGCGCAGTCCATCACCGTGGTTGCCGGAAGACCGGATACACCTGTCCTCATAAATGAAATAACGAATACGGATAAGGTTGTTAAGGTGGCGGCCTTCAAGGATGTTGAGATTAAGCTTCAGATTGGAAAGAAGACATATACAACAACGGAGTATTATTATGACGAGGCATCGGGGAAATATATCTATACCCTGGCAGTAGACAGGGATCTGTCGGGGACAAAGGTCGAGATAACGGCTGCCAATCAGTCGGGAACCAGTGACCCCCTGGTAACAGAGGTCGTGAAAGCTGCTCCCGATGCGCCCCGGGTAAACACGGTGTATGAAGGCGATACCATAATAACCGGATGGATTGAGCTGCTGGATTATGATTTTTCCGGTGAAGGGGAAGCCGCCGGTGAGATTCCTAAGGAATTTAAAAACGCGCCGCCTAATGTAGCCAGGACCCAAACAAGAGTATATGCGCAGATAGGAAGCAAGGAATACAAAGGAACCATTGGCGACGACGGCAGCTTTTCCATAACCATTCCCGCGCAGACGGAAGGAACCGCCATCAAGCTTTGGGGAACCAACAAGGCTGGAAGAGGTCCGCTGGTAAAGGTCAAGGTTGAAAAGAATACGAAAAGCAATTAAATAAATGATATTCGAAGGCAAAAGAGCAAATGGTTTTCGGCCGGAAACCATTTGCTCATTTTTTACCTCATTTCAAGCATGCTGCATGTTTATTGCATGTTTTCCAATTCTGTTTTTTGCTATTTTCAGAGCAATATAATATAATTGAAATACGGAATACATATGAAATTAACTTATATACCGAGGGGAGAGGAAACAGCACTATGGAACTATGGGACATATACGATAAATGCTTTGTAAAGACCGGAAGGACCCATGTAAGAGGGACCCCGCTTAACAAGGGCGATTATCACCTGGTTGTACATATTTACCCGATAAACAGCAAGGGACAGATACTGATACAAAAACGGACCAAAGCCGTAAGCTGGAAACCGGGGTATTGGGCGGCTACCGGAGGTTCGGCAATTTCAGGTGACGACGCATGGACAACATGCCGTAAGGAGCTTATGGAAGAGCTTGGCATTGAAGCCACGAGGGAAAATGCCAGCCTGGTCCTGATGTACAGACGGCATGACAGTTTTTGTGCCGTATGGATCGTGATAACGGATGTAGGCATAGAAGAGTTGAAACTGCAGCCGGACGAGGTGGAAACGGCTAAATGGGTGACTAGGGAAGAACTGAAATCCATGGCTGAAAAGGGTCTTATGGTGAATTATTTCTACCTGGACTTTTTGCTGGGCATGCTGGAAGAGGAATACGGAACCGTCTGGAACCAGAAGGCGTCTAATTGACAGGAGGGCAATATGATACGAGTTTAAATAAACGGGAGGAGGACCTTTTATGAAGAAAAGGCGCATTCTAATAATGATAATTATGGCGGTTTATGCCGCAATGATTCTTGCCGCCTGCAGCAAGAGCGCGAAGACGGACACAGCAATGCCGGTCTCAAAAAACCAGTCGGAGAAGTTTGATTTGGATTTTGCCATGGATTACGGTTACGATAACGGAGGGACATCGAAAGAAACGGGTATAACCGGCACGAGTCCGATTACCGTCGGCAATATTAACACTCAGACCATGGATAAGATTATCAAAAGGGTCAACCTGGAGGTTGAGACCCGGGATTTCGATACGCTTATTGATGTCATCAAGGAAGAAATTGAAAGACTCGAAGGCTATGATGAGAAGTTCGACGTTAACGGGCGAAGCTATTACAGGAGCAATGGCTTGAGAAATGCCTTTATAATAGCAAGAATACCCAAGGACAGGCTTAACGAGTTTGTTACGGTTGTCAGGGAAAACGGCAATATCGTGAATGAAAACTCTTCAACGGAAAACGTTACCCTAAAGTATGTGGATATCCAAAGCCACAAGAAATCCCTTGAAATAGAGCAGGAGAGGCTGTGGGAGCTGCTTGAAAAGGCGGAAAAGATGGAGGATATTATTACGCTGCAAAGCCGCTTGAGCGAAATCCGATATCAGATCCAGATGTATGAAACCGAGCTCAGGACCATTGATAACCAGGTTGATTACAGCATTGTGACCATAACTGTTAACGAAGTGGAGCGCATGTCGCCAGTTCCCGAAGCGAAAGAAACGGTGCTTGATAGAATAAAGAACGGCTTCAGCGACACAATGTATGATTTAAGTGAAGGCTTCAAGGATTTCATTGTTTGGTTTGTCGTAAACCTTCCTTACCTGGTTATATGGGGAGTTATTATTGCCGTTATCATTCTGATTGCAAGAAAGATATATAAGAAACGGAAAGTCAAGAGAATGAGAAACGTTCAGGTTAATGCCCCGAGAATTGACATTGCCGTGGGGGACGGAAAGCCCGACAACCAGGGATAATTATATATAGGCATTTTTGGTCGATTCTTCCCGCATGAAATAACTGGAAATAAAAGGCTGCCAGGTATATGATATACAGGCAACCTTTTTTATTTTAGTATTTAAGCGGGGAGATATATTATGTGGCACAGAGTCATGCTGATATGGATTCTAATTCTTAAGCTTGCCATACTAAAGTTAAGCCCGATGGATGCATTGGACATGGTCCAGAAGGCATATGCGGCCAATTTCACAAAGGTATATATCCGGAACGAATCCGGGGATTATTACTACAGGCTTGATGATGCCGATTATTACCTGGTTTATGAATATACGGACGAAACAACGGGAAATTACCTGATTCATTTATACGAGTTTATAGTAGACGACACGGAGCTGGGAACAGGACACATCGTAACCTACGGGTGGTACATGGTAAATCCTTATACCGGCGAAATAATCCCGGCCGGGACGGCTCCTACAGGGTAATTGAAGCCCATTTTCCCCCGGAGAAACGGGTGATGCTTACAATCAGCCTGAACAGCTGGTCTATACCCAAGGCTATCCATGCGCCATATAGATCAAGTCCCAGGGGGAAGCATAAAAGCCAAGTCAGGAAAGGCCTTATAAGGGCGATGCTTATAAAGGATGTAACTGCCGTATAGGCTGCGTCCCCCGCTCCGCGAAGGCATCCTGACATGACCATTTGCGAGGTTTGTGCATGGGTAAAGAAGGAAGCAAGAAACATGATTCTGGCTCCCAGGTATATGATATTCTGTTCGCTGCTGAACAGCGACACGAGGAATCTTCCGCCGAACATGAATATAAAGAACACGACGGTGGAAATCATGAATGCCAGCCTTTGTCCGGTTTTGCCGTATACCAGGGACAGGTCCGGCCTTTTTGCCCCAAGATTCTGGCCCACCAGGGCGGAAGCCGCAACCGAAAGCCCGTCACCGAACGAAAACGACAGAGACAGGATGTTCATGCATATCAGATGGGTGGAATATGATGTGGTCCCCAATCTGGCTATTATGGCAGCATAGGCAAAGAACCCGATTCTCATGAAGGCCTGTTCGACAAAGGCGCTCGAGCCCACCTTCAGAATTGGCTTAATTACATTTCTCCTTAAAGTCCAAATGGATTTATGGTAAAAGCTCAGGTAGCCTTCCTTTTTGCAGAGGGTGGCAACCGAGATAATAAATGCGACACAGGCCCCCATCGCGGTGGCTATGGCGGCACCCGCCACCTCCAGCCTTGGGAATATCCATGCGCCGTTAATCAGGAAATAGTTGAATATTATATTAACCACGTTGCTGGCAATATTGGTCCACATGGATATCTTGGTCCTGCCGCAGCCCCTTTGAGCGGCATTGATTGTAAGGTTCAGGGACTGGAAAGGGATGCTGAACATGATAATCCTGAAATATGCCATGGCATCATCCAGGTATGATTGCTCCGCACCCGCAAATAACAGCACGGGTCTGGCGAAGATATACCCCAATACGGACATGACCAGGGATATAATAGCGGCAAGAAGTATTCCGGTCCTTAATACGTTGTTGGCGCCGGTCCGGTCGCCCTGGCCTTTTCTTCTGGCCGTGACGGCCGTAATGCCGACATTTAATGAAAAAACCATGGCAAGCAGTATGAATCGCGGCTGATTTGTTATGCCCACAGCAGCGATGGCGTCTTCACCCAATACACCGACCATCATGGTATCGAAGGCACTGACAAGCCCGACAAGAAGGGCTTCGAGGGCCGAAGGCCATGCCAGTTGAAGGAATGTTTTGTATACGGTTTTGGTCGAAGGAAGTTCGCCTGCAATCTGGCTGGGTTTTATCATGCCGCTTATGGTAAAAAATTTCTTCATTTCTTCAACTCCAATTCCGGTCACTATAAAAAGTCGATTGCCCAAAAAAGCATATAATATTGTAAATTATATCATGAAGGAACAAAAATTCAATGAATTTGATTCAAACATGACGCAAATTGTGTTGGTAATTGCCTTTTATTATAAAAAATGCTAGAATTATCATTAACTTATAATAATGTGATGATTTTCCGGCATCTGCGGATACTATATATATATCAATATCAAGGAGGAATGTCACATGAGTATACCTACACCACACATTGAAGCCAAGACCGGAGATATTGCGAAAACGGTCATTATGCCCGGCGATCCGCTCAGGGCGAAATTTATTGCTGAAAACTACCTTGAGAATGTCATATGTTTTAACAATGTAAGAAACATGCTTGGCTTTACGGGGACATACAAGGGGAAAAGGATTTCGGTGATGGGAAGCGGCATGGGAATGCCGTCCATTGGCATATATTCCTATGAGCTGTTTAATTTCTACGATGTGGAGAGTATAATAAGGACAGGCTCAGCAGGCGGTATAGCGGACCATATAAAGCTTAAGGACATCATAATCGCCATGGGGGCGTCCACCAATTCCAATTATGCCGCACAGTACAAGCTTCCCGGAACCTTCGCGCCGCTGGCTGATTTCGGACTTCTTAGAAAGGCTGTGGAAGCGGCGGAAAGGCTTGGAATTAATGCGGTCGTGGGTAATATTCTCTCCTCCGATACCTTCTATGACGATAATCCCGACGCCAACAGGCTGTGGAAGAAAATGAATATCCTGTGCGTGGAAATGGAAGCGGCCGCCTTATATATGAATGCCGCCAGGGCAGGCAAAAAGGCATTATGCATACTTACCATTTCCGATCATGTGTTTACCGGGGAAGCCCTGTCCGCACAGGAAAGGCAGATCACCTTAAAGGAAATGATTGAGATTGCCCTGGAGACGGCATGAGGTGTTTTTATGGATAATGAACACATTCAGGAACACGGTTTGGTACAAGGCGAAAAAAAAGAGCTTGTATCCAAGTGCGGGCCGGTTGGCCGCGCGGTTATCAGGAATTTGATTAAGGAAGCCATAAATGCCATGAATAAGGCTTACGCCCCTTATACCGGCTTTAAGGTGGGAGCCGCGCTTCTGACGGCCGGGCAGAAGATTTATACCGGATGCAATATTGAAAATGCCGCGTATTCACCGTCAAACTGCGCGGAGAGAACCGCCTTTTTCAAGGCGGTCAGCGAAGGTGAAAGGGACTTTATGGCCATTGCCATAGTTGGAGGGGATAACGGTAATATTAAGGATTACTGCCCTCCCTGCGGGGTATGCCGCCAGGTCATGAGAGAGTTTGTCAATCCCGGCAGGTTCCTGGTGATTTTGGCAAGATCCGAGGATGATTGCCTGGTATTTTTCCTGGAAGAGCTTCTGCCCATGGGATTCGGGCCGGAGCATTTGAATAATTAACGCCGGCTTACAACGGAGCGAAGCACAACGGTGCATCGCACCGTTTTTAATTATTTATAAATTAATCAGCGAATAATTATTAGATAAAGTAATGAATAATAGCCGAATATGTTGATTTTTTGGCTTTTAAAGAAAAGCAGGTTGTGATATACTGCTTACGAGGCGGCTTATACAGGATGATGTATAAGCAATCATTTACGATATCAACCGGAAAGGATCTGATAAGAATGTACTCATTTGAAGAAGTAAAGTCATTCGACCCCGAGATAGCGCAAGCCATTTCTTTGGAAATACAGCGGCAAAATGAACACATTGAGCTGATTGCCTCAGAAAATTTTGTAAGCAAGGCGGTCATGGCCGCAATGGGAAGCCAGTTAACCAACAAGTATGCTGAAGGATATCCCGGAAAAAGATACTACGGAGGCTGCGAGTTTGTCGACATAGCCGAGAACCTGGCGATTGAACGCGCAAAAAAGCTTTTCGGATGTACCTATGTCAATGTACAGCCCCATTCCGGTGCCCAGGCAAACATGGCCGTATTCTTTGCCCTGCTTAAGCCTGGAGATACGGTAATGGGAATGAATCTTGCCCATGGAGGGCACTTGACGCACGGAAGTCCGGTAAATATGAGCGGAAGCTACTTCAAGATTGTTCCCTATGGCGTAGATGACGACGGTTATATCGATTATGACGAGGTCAGAAGGATTGCGCTTGAGAACAGACCGAAGCTAATCATAGCCGGTGCAAGCGCTTATGCAAGAAAGATAGATTTCAAAAGGTTCAGGGAAATAGCCGATGAGGCGGGAGCGTACCTGATGGTGGACATGGCCCATATAGCAGGCCTTGTTGCGGCAGGATATCATGAAAGCCCAATACCGTATGCCCATGTAACCACGACCACCACTCACAAGACCTTAAGAGGTCCCCGGGGCGGAATGATCCTTTCCAGTGAAGAGTTTGCCAAGGAGCATAACCTGAACAAGGCCGTATTCCCCGGTATCCAGGGCGGCCCGCTCATGCATGTCATTGCGGCAAAGGCGGTATGCTTTAAGGAAGCCCTGGAGCCAGGCTTTAAGGTTTATGCGGGAAGAATTATTGAAAATGCCCAGGCTCTTGCAAACGGGCTGATAAAGAGAGGCTTTAAGCTGGTATCCGGCGGTACCGACAACCACCTGATGCTGGTTGACCTTCAGAACATGGGAGTAACCGGCAAGGATGCCGAGAAGATACTTGGAAAGGCGAACATCACCTGCAACAAGAACGCGGTTCCGAACGATCCGGTATCACCGTTTGTAACCAGCGGAATAAGGCTTGGAACTGCGGCTGTGACTACAAGAGGATTAAATACGGAGGATATGGATGTAATCGCGGAGGCAATATACCTGATGATAAAGGATGCTGACGCAAACATCACAAAAGTCAGGAATATGGTAAAAGAGCTTACTGACAGGTATCCGCTGTATTCGTTATAATTAAGGGATAACAGCCCCGCTGCATGGAAGCGGGGCTTTATGTATGATTAACGGATGTACTGTGTGAGTAGGGGCCGCGCGATGTATACATGCCCCCTCACACACGGTTCCTCATATTCTGGTTTGATCATACGAATGATATCCGGCTAAATGGATAACAGCCCCACTCTCATGCGGCGGGGCTGTTCCTTTTATAAAATAGGCAGTTTTATTGCTGTGGCAAGGCTCTTTTGCCTGGAAGAAGGAAATTGCATGTGACAAGGCCGGAAGTTGATTTGTTTTATATTTATGGATTATTGTATATAGTTATAATGTTTTATGAAGCATATCCCGATGGCGCCGGGGCCGGTATAGGCTCCTATGGTTACACCTATGCGGAATACCGGGAGGTTAAGCTTTCTGCCCAGGTAGGTTTCCAGTTTCCTTTGCAGGTAATCTGCGTCGTCCTCGGTTGTAGCGTCCAGTATGCAGAATTCGTATTCCGACGGGTTTTCACCGGTTTCATGGAAATGCTCGGATACCATGGCAAGGACCTTGTCAAGCGCTTTCTTCCTGCCCCTTACGTTGGAGTAGGGAATCAGTTCGGATTCCTTAAGCTGAATGAGGGGTTTGAGGTCAAGAAAATCCTTGGCCAGGGATATAACCTTTCCGATTCTTCTTCCTTTCGAAAGGTATTCCAATGTATCCAGTGTAAACATTATTCGGGCGGTCTTTTTAAGGATCCCGGCTTTTCGAACCGCTTCATCAAGGGTAAAGCCCGCCTTCTGCATGGCGGCCAGCTGCAGCAGAAGCAGCCCTTGTCCGCCGGTGGCCTGGGTGCTGTCTATGACGTGTATTTTTGAATCGGGGTATTGATTCTCAAGTATTTGCTTTGCATTTAAGGCGGATTGATAAGAGCCGCTGAGGTTTTGTGAAAGGCAAAGGCAAAGTATATCGCAGCCTTCCTTTAAAGCCGGTTTAAACCTGGAGATATAATCGTTTGCCGAAGGCAGGAATGTCACGGCATGAATGTCCCCCGACTTCAGGGTTTTATAGAACGCTTCTTTTGATATGTCCACATTTTCCTTATAATAATTCACCTGGTCAAAGCTTACGTAAAAAGGAACAAGCTCTATGCGGTAGTCTGTAAGCAATATATCAGGCAGGTCACATGATGAATCGCTGAAAATCCGGTATGTCCGCATTTCAACCTCCATTTCTGTTTGCATAACGCCATTTCATGATTTTTATTACGCTAATTGTAATCTATCATTTGTCAATATTCAATAAAAAATACGGAATTATTCTACGCGCATTTTATAAATAAATGTTTGTAGCGGTTTTCAATATAAGCTATACTATAATTGATTGATTTATGTCGATAAAATGAGATTACCCGGAAGGTTGGTTAATTATGCCAAAGAGCTTGTATATAACCGAAAAACCCAGCGTAGCGGTGGAATTTGCCAAAGCGCTCAAGATAAAGGGCAGCAGGAAGGACGGGTACATAGAATCCGAGGACAGCATTGTCACATGGTGTGTCGGCCATCTTGTCACCATGAGCTACCCGGAGGCGTATGATCCGGCATATAAGAAATGGAAGGCTGAGGATCTGCCGTTTCTTCCGAAGCAGTTCAGGTATGAAATCATACCCGGTGTAAGAAAACAGTTCAACATAGTCAAGGAGCTTCTGAACCGGAAGGATGTGGATACCATTTATGTATGCACTGACTCGGGACGGGAAGGTGAATACATATACCGCCTGGTGGACCAGGCGGCCAGGGTGCCGGAGGATAAGGTTAAGAAAAGGATATGGATTGATTCTCAAACGGAGGAAGAGATACTAAGAGGAGTCAGGGAGGCCAAGCCTTTAAGCGCTTATGACAACCTGGCCGAGGCGGCGTATCTTCGCGCCAAGGAAGATTACCTGATGGGAATTAATTTCTCAAGGATTCTAACCATAAAGTACGGCAATGTGATTCAGGATTTCCTGAAGGCTAAGAAATGGTCTCCGATAGCCGTCGGAAGAGTAATGACGTGCGTATTGGGAATGGTGGTAAGAAGGGAAAGGGAGATAAGGAGCTTTGTAAAGACACCGTTTTACAAGGTTCTTTCCACGTTCGGGCTTAAGACCGGGGATTATGCCGGAGGAATAACCGGAGAATTCAAGGCGGTCGAAGGGTCGGTATATTTTAACTCGCCCTTGCTGTATAAGGATAACGGCTTCCTGGACAGGGCGGAGGCTGTCAAACTGATTAAGCGGCTGGCCAAGGACAGGCCTTCATATAACGGGGACGGAACCTGGAACAACGGCGATATGCCGAATGACCGCCTGCTTGGAACCATAACGCAGTTTGAGAACAAGAAAGAAATCAAGAACCCACCGCTTTTATACAATCTTGCAGAGCTTCAGAACGACTGCTCCAGGATGTTTAAGATAAGCCCCGATGAGACCCTGAAGATAGCCCAGGACCTTTACGAGAAGAAGCTTATTACATATCCGAGAACTGACGCAAGGGTGCTGTCCGCCGCTGTAGCCAGGGAAATAACCAAGAATATAAGGGGCTTGACGGATTATCCGGGTCTCGGAGTATACGCGTCCAAAATAATGGAAACCAAGGCATACGGAGGATTGGAAAGGACCAGGTACGTCAATGACAGCAAGATAACCGACCACTACGCTATTATCCCGACGGGACAAGGGCTCAAGGCTCTTGAGAGTGTTTCTTCCACTGCAAAAAAGGTATATGATGCAATCGTCAAACGGTTTTTAAGCATTTTCTATCCACCTGCCGTTTACCGCAGGATTAATATAACATGCCGGATTGAGAATGAATCCTTCTTTTCCTCCTACCGGATGCTGGAACAGGAAGGATATTACGAAGTGGCCGGATTGCCTTACTGGGAGAAGAAAAAGGATTCCGGCAAAAGCGGAGGGCAGCAGGATTCGGAGGAAGGAGACGAGCTTCAAAACGATATAAATGATAAGAGCTTCATGGAAGCCTTAATGATGCTGAAGGAAGGAATGGAGCTTCCGGTTGAAAGGCTTTCGATTAAGGAAGGCGAAACAGCCCCACCCAAGAGGTATACATCGGGTACCCTGATATTGGCCATGGAGAACGCAGGCCAGTTGATCGAGGATGAGGAGCTTCGTGCGCAGATTAAGGGCAGCGGTATCGGAACCAGCGCTACGCGGGCGGAGATACTCAAAAAACTTATAAAAAACTCTTACCTTCAGCTGAATAAAAAGACCCAGGTGATAACTCCGTCACTTCTTGGCGAGTTGATTTACGAAGTGGTCAATGCTTCAATCAGGTCGCTTCTTAATGCCGAGCTTACGGCAAGCTGGGAAAAAGGGCTTTCCTATGTAGAGCAGGGGAATCTCACCAGGGATGAATACATGGTCAAGCTTGAGGACTTTGTAAAGCGGATGGTGGAGAACGTGAAGGCACTCAACAACAATGCTGTGCTGAACAGTATTTTCAGTCAGGTGGCTTACTTCTACAAAAAAGCGTAACCCGGCCATTTTGGCATTGGCTATTATCCCGGATTTAGCTTTCCCCGGCTTTATGGGACCGGCATAAGTTACAGATATAATTAATTCTTAATGACAAATATAGGATAATGTGCTATGATATCCTTTACGAGGCAGTCGGTTTGACTGCTATAAAATATGGGCCCCTGCATAATGCATTTCCGGACCCGGATAATCAGGAGGATATCATGGAAATAGTTGTCAAGCATGACTATGAAGAAATGAGCAGGTTTGCAGCGGAGTACATAGCATCCTTTATCAGGAAAAAGCCCGATTGTGTTATCGGTTTTGCCACGGGAGGCACTCCGATAGGCACATATAAAGAGCTTATCAGGATGCACAGGGAAGAAGGCCTGGATTTTTCAAACGTAATAACCTTTAACCTGGATGAATACCTTGGCCTTGGCATTGATTGGTCAAAGCCGTATTCCCGGGATCAAAGCTATCATAGATTCATGTATGAGGAGCTGTTTTGCCACATAAATATTAAACAGGAAAATGTTCATATACTTGACGGGCTGGCAAAGGATCCAGAAGAATTCTGTAAATCATATGAAGCCGCGATTAAGGAAGCAGGAGGAATCGACCTGCAGATACTGGGCATCGGCGGCGACGGCCATTGGGCCTTCAATGAGCCCGGCTCATCATTCGACTCGAGAACAAGGGTGGAAAAGCTTAATAAACAGACCCTGGACGACAATTACGAAGCGTTTTTCAGGGACGCAGGGTTTTCAAGGGAGGACATGCCCCGTTATGCCATTACCATGGGCATTGGCACAATCCTTGAAGCAAAGAACATCATCATGCTTGCAAGTGGAAGAAAAAAGGCCGATATTGTAGCAAGAGCCCTTCAGGGCCCTGTCACAAACGAGGTTACGGCTTCCGCCATTCAGCTGTACAGGGGAAACGCCGTTGTCGTGCTTGATGAAGAAGCCGCATCAAGGCTTGTTATGTTAACAGGCAACGCTGCCCGGTGCTGCTGACGCCAAACCAACTCCATTTCAGAAAGGGGACAAATCATGTACAAGGACATAACAATAAGTGAATTGCTGGATCTTAAAGAAACAATAGCCGCGGAGCTGTTTGAAAAATTTACATACCCATGGGAGGTGCTGCCCCATATAGGGAACGAAATCCTAAAGATAGGGCCGACACTGCCGAAGGATGAATATGATTTGGTCGGTGAGAACGTATGGATCGCAAAGTCGGCAAAGGTGGCTTCCAGCGCATCCATTTCCGGCCCTGCGATAATAGGCAAAAATGCGGAAATCAGGCACTGCGCGTTTATCAGGGGAAATGCGATAATTGGTGAGGGAGCCGTAGTGGGCAACTCCACAGAAATCAAGAACGCAATACTGTTTAACAAGGTACAGGTGCCTCATTTCAACTATGTGGGAGATTCTGTATTCGGATACCGGTCACATATGGGGGCCGGCTGCATTACGTCCAATGTAAAATCGGATAAAACCCTGGTCAGGGTGGATTACCACGGTGAAAGAATTGATACGGGGCTTAAGAAATTCGGGGCCATACTCGGTGACTGTGTGGAAGTTGGCTGCAACACCGTACTTAATCCGGGTGTTATTGTCGGTAGGAACGTAAACATATATCCACTGTCCATGGTAAGGGGATGTATTCCGGCGTGCAGCATATACAAAAAAGCCGGGGAAATCGTGGCCAAACGCATGGATTGACAGGATACCCTATATATGAGCTTATTATGCGGAACATAGGACAACATAATATAGCAAAGATGTGAGGCTACCTCAATAAGTCAGGCTTTATCGGCGGGACGGCTCCGGCTGCCCCGCTGTTTTTTATGCAGCCGGGAGGTATATTTATAATCCGCTATTTACCAAATAGATTTTAAAAAATTTTATTGATAACATCCTATTTATATGATAATGTATGGATATAAAGGCAAAAACAGATAAGAATGATACCATAAATATACTGATAAATGGCTTTTATAGAAACGGAGGACTTGGATGAAGATAAAAGTACCAAGGTTAAAATTGAACATGTCCTTTAGGATAGCGTTTGCCGTCGTAGCAATAGTCCTTTCGGTCACGATAATCATGGGCATGGTAACAACAAGCTACAGTTCGAAAATGCTGCTCAAGGCGGAGCAGGAAAGTATTGAGATACTTGCTGAAAGCGGTTCCAAGCATATTGCTGAGGTCATTAAATCACACATTGACTTGCTGAATGAATTGGCAGCTAATGAAAATGTGGCTGGAATGGATTGGGAGCTTCAGAAGAAAACCCTGGAAGCAGGCGCTAAGCGCCTGGGTTTTCTTGATTTTGCGGTTGTTTCAATGGACGGGACCGCAAAATACATACTTACAGGAAAGACCGAGAATGTTTCAGGCAAGGCTTATATTAAGAAAGCCCTGGCCGGGGAGGCCAATGCATCCGGTGTCGTTATAAATGAATCAACGAATCAGCCGGAGCTGGTGTATGCGGTACCCATCTATAAGGACGGTGTGACAGCGGGTGCGCTGATAGGACGCAGGGATGCAGCGGTATTGAATGAAATCACGGACAATCTTGGTATAGGCGAAAGAGGCTATTCGTTCATAATCGGGCCCGACACCAGGTTCTATGCCCATCCGAACAGAAACAACGTTCTCAGCCAGGTTATTGCCCTGGACGATATTCCAAAGAACGGCCCTTTGAAGGATTTCGCCGAAAGCTTAATGGTGCTTGGAGTAGGCAATACCGGAACAATAAGATATGAATATGAGGGAAAGAACCGTATGACAACCATGATTCCGATACCCGGCACCACATGGATACTGGGCATTGGAAATTACGAGGAGGATGTGCTAAAGGACGTAGAAAACCTCTATACATTCTTTAATATTCTCATAGTAGCGGTTTTGATTATTGGAGTTGCCGCAGGGGCGCTTATGGGGATACTCAATGGATTGCCCATTCGTAAGCTGGAGGCTGCCCTGGTGGCCATATCCAGGTATGATTTGACCGGCGATCTGAGCGCAACGCATGCCAAAATAATGTCCCGCTCGGACGAAATAGGCTCCATGGCACGCTCACTGCATACAATGAAGGCCAATATAATGCAGTTAATCCAGGTTGTGGCTGCCGATGCGGAGCATATCGCCTCATCCTCCGAGGAACTGAGTTCAATTACCGAGCAGACATTGGCTACGGCAGATGAAATATCCAAAACCATAGATGAAATAGCCAGGGGAGCCTCGGATCAGGCCAGGCAGACCGAGCAGGGAGCCGTAGCCACCAACCGCCTGGGTGACCTGATAGCCGGCAACCAGAAGTATCTTAGCGCGCTGAACGAGTCGATAAACCATGTAAGCGGATTATCTGACGACGGAATAGTCACGGTTCAGGATCTCAGCAGGAGAAACGACGAATCCGATGCCGCTTCGAAAAGGATTTACAGCATGGTTGTCGAGACCGACAGGAGCGCCGACAGGATTAGGGTTGCAAGTGACATGATTAAGAGCATTGCCGCCAAGACAAACCTGCTTGCCCTCAATGCCGCAATTGAGGCTTCCAGGGCCGGCGAAGCGGGCAAGGGATTTACAGTGGTGGCGGACGAGATAAGAAAACTGGCGGAACAGTCCAACCGGTATACGGATGAAATATCCGCAATCATCAGCGAGCTTCTGAAGAATACGGGCGATTGCGTAAAGGTGTTTGATGAAGTGGCCAAGATCATGGAATCCCAGACCATAAGCGTAAAGAACACGATCAATAATTTCTACGGGATCCGGGATGCGATAGATAAAATCAGATCCATTATTGAAGACTTGAACACCTCGGGTAGCATCATGAATGTTAAAAAGGAAGAGATGATAGAAGCTATTGAAAGCCTGTCCGCAATATCCGAGGAATACGCTGCCGCAACACAGGAGGTCCTGGCTTCCGTGGAGCTGCAGACCAATTCCATATCTGAAATCACGGGTGCCAGCGAATCCCAGGCCCAGCTGGCATCGGAGCTTCAGATGGAGATAAGCAAATTCAAGTATTAAATCATCCGGGTATGAACATTATAAAGGGAGGTGCGCCGTACGGCACACCTCCGTTTTTTTGTATCTGCAGTTTTCTATTGATTGTCTTCTTCCTCTTCTTCGTCAGCTTCCCTAACTATATCCTCAAGAACCCTAATCAGGTCATGAATGGTATATAACTGGACATTTCTTTCAAGAATAGCGTTCTTTAAGTCAGCAGACAGGGATTCGAACTTTTCTTTTATTTCAGGGGCCACATACGACATATTATACCTCCAAGCTAATTATATAATGTAACTGTATTGCAAATATCTGTTGAATATTATCTGCATAGTCTTGGCATATTATTCATTCTCTTCTTGTGATAGCCTTTTCAATAAGTTATAATTGACATAATTAAAGATAAGCGGTGAAAAGCGCTGACGACAGGGAGTATCAAACGGGAGGGGTATGAATGACAAGAGGCAGTTTCAGGGCCTTGGCCGAATCAAAAATCGTAATACTTGACGGAGCTACCGGAAGCAACCTTCACAAGCTCGGAATGGATCCGGGGAAATGCCCTGAAAAATGGATGATTGAGAATTCCGATAAGGTCATAGACCTTCAAAGAAGATATATTGAAGCGGGAACGGATATCCTGTTCGCCCCCACCTTTACAGCCAACAGGTTAAAGCTGAAGGAATACGGCATGGAGGGTGAAATCGCGCGCTTTAACAGGGAACTGACAAGAATCAGCAGGAAAGCCGTTGAATTATATAACCGGAACAGTAACGGTGCAAGGAAAGTATATGTCGCGGCCGATATGACCATGACGGGTGAAATGGTTGCCCCGGCTGGGAAGCTGTCCTTTGAAGAGCTTGTAAACATCTACAAGGAACAGGCCGCATATATCCTTGAGGAAGAACCGGACCTTTTTGTCATTGAGACGATGATGAGCCTCCAGGAATGCAGGGCGGCCCTGCTTGCCGTCCGCGAGCTGTGCGACCTTCCGGTAATGGTATCACTGACATACCAGGAAAACAACCGCACCCTGCACGGAACGGATCCGGTGACCGCAACGGTTGTTCTGCAGGCAATGGGAGCCGACGCGGTAGGAGTTAACTGCTCGACAGGACCCGACAGGATGCACGATATAATAAGGCAGATGAAAAATGTGGCCCATGTCCCGATATTGGCAAAGCCCAATGCCGGAATCCCGTTTCTTAAGGACGGGTCCACGGTGTTTCCGATGGGACCCGAAGAATTTGCAGCGGAAATGAAGAATCTTATCCTGGAAGGCGCGGGAATAGTCGGCGGCTGCTGCGGAACCACTCCCGGGCATATCGGGCGGCTTTCAGAGACGGCAAAAGATCTTCCACTGCCCAAGATAAGCAATGTACACTGCAGGGCGCTGACCACGGAGACAAGAACGGTTCCGATAAATATAAGCGGAAGGTTCATGGTGGCGGGAGAAAGGATTAATCCCACGGGAAAGAAAGCGCTACAGGCCGCATTGAAAGAGGGCCGCTTTGCTCCGATTGCGGAAATGGCCTGCGAACAGGCGGAGCAGGGAGCCGATTTCCTTGATATAAACGTGGGAATGGGCGGCATAGACGAGAAAGAAGCCATGCTCGGAGCCATACAAGAGGTCATAAGGGCTGTCGATGTGCCTCTCCTGATAGACACAAGCAATCCGGATGTCATGGAGGCGGCCTTAAGGATTTATCCCGGCAGGGCCTTGATTAATTCCATTTCCCTGGAGAGCGCAAAGGTTGACAGGCTTCTTCCGCTTGCCAAAAAATACGGTGCAATGTTCATTCTGCTTCCCATATCGGACAGAGGGCTGCCGAAGGACGTTGACGAGAGAATCGGTATAATACATGAAATAATTGATAAAGCATATGAAATAGGCCTTACAAAAGAGGATATAATAGTGGATGGCCTGGTAACCACCGTTGGTGCCAATCCAAGAGGCGCTGTCGAAACCTTGGAAACCATCAGGTACTGCAGGGAAAAGCTTGGCATGGGGACAATTATCGGCTTGTCCAATATTTCCTTCGGGCTGCCGGGCAGGCAGCATATTAACAGCACATTCCTGGCATTTGCAATACAGGCAGGACTTACCATGGCCATTGCAAATCCTTCCCAGGACTTGCTTATGAATACCGCTCTGGCTTCGGATCTGCTTCTTGGAAAGGATGGAGCGGCCGATAGGTATATAGAAAATGTTGTTGAAATCAAGATGCAGTCCGAGGCATCGGACAAGGGAAGGAAGGGCGGCACCGAGACTGAAAGGAACGGCAAAGCGGTGGAAACTGCATGGAAGCCGGGCGGCACAGAACGGGAAAATGCGGATAAGCCGGGCAAATCGGAGCAATGCAGGCAGGACATATACCGAGCGGTACTAAAGGGCAAAAAAGAGGATATCGTAAACCTGGTCGGGAACGGTCTTGCCCTGGGCCTTTCTGCAGGCGATCTGCTTGACGGAGTGCTTATTCCCGCCATCAATGAGGTCGGAAGGCTGTTCGACAGCCAAAGGTATTTTCTTCCCCAGCTTATATCGGCTGCCGAAACAATGAAGCTTGCAGTAGATTATCTTGAGCCGATGCTTGCCGAAGCCACAAACGGTGAAAAAAACCGGGGAACGGTAGTCGCAGCCACCGTTGCGGGAGATATTCACGATATAGGCAAGAACCTGGTAGTCCTGATGTTAAAGAACTACGGATACCGTGTCATAGACCTCGGAAAAGACGTGGATACGGACCTGATTATACGGACCGCCAGGGATGAGAATGCGGATATCATTGCATTATCCGCCCTTATGACCACAACCATGGTTGAAATGAAAAGGGTAATTGAAAAAGCACGGTCGGCGGGCTTAAAATCAAGGATAATCATCGGAGGAGCTGTTGTAACGGAAAGCTATGCCGTGGAAATAGGCGCGGACGGATATGCTCCGGATGCCCGTTCCGCCGTAGACCTGGTCAAACAATTGATAAATTGAGTTGATATAATATAATAAATTCATGAGAGGAGACATTATGGCGGTATTTGATGAACAGGGAAAAGTAAATGTTGATGTCATTATTCCCATATACCGTCCGGACGACAAGCTTTATTCGCTTTTATCCATGCTGGAGAAACAATCGCTAAAGCCGAAAAACATTTTTATTCTCCGGACTTATTCCGATAAAGCCGCACATGACGGGTTCAAAGCCCCCGACGGATATGGCATAGATATGCATATCCATTATATTGAAAAGAAGAATTTCGACCATGGCGGCACCCGCAGGTACGGGGCGAGCCTTTCATCGGCGGATGTTCTTATGTTTATGACCCAGGATGCTGTACCTGTGAATGAATTTCTTATTGAGGAGCTGGTCAGGCCATACAAGGACAACCGGGTGGCTGCCACCTATGCAAGGCAGGTGCCCGAAGCAAACGCGGATATAATTGAGCGGTTTACACGGGAGTTTAACTATCCGAAAGAAAGCATGATCAAGTCCCTCAAGGATTTGGACAGGCTTGGAATAAAGACGTATTTTTGCTCAAATGTGTGCGCAACCTATAGAAGGGACATATATGAAAAGCTGGGCGGATTTGTAGATAAAACCATTTTCAACGAGGATATGATAATGGCTCATGCCATAATACATGCGGGATACATGATCGTATACAGGGCGGAGGCCATGGTGGTGCATTCCCATGTATATTCCTATCTTCAGCAGTTTTCCAGGAACTTCGACTTGGGGGTATCCCACAGGCAGTATGCGGATGTGTTTCTTAAGGTCAGATCGGAAAGCGAGGGCATGCGCTTGTTCAAAAGCACCCTGCGGTACCTGGTTGACCGTAAGGAGTACCTGCTCATACCGGACCTGGTTTTATGCACGGCTTTTAAATATATGGGGTATAAGCTGGGCGTGAATTATCACAGGCTTCCCAGGGAGATTGTGCTGCGCTGTACTATGAACAAGGACTATTGGAATGACGGTTTTCGGAATGCAAGGCAATAGGAGAAAGTGGCATGGATAATGTTTCAATCGTAATGGCAACCTATAACGGCGAAAAATATCTCAGAGAGCAGATTGAGTCCATACTGTCGTCGACCTACAAGGACTTTGAGCTTCATATTGCCGACGACGGCTCACAGGATAAGACCATGGAGATATTGGAGCAATACAGGCGGAAATACCCGGGCAAAATCCATATCAAAAGGAACGAAGCTAACATGGGTGCCGCGCGGAACTTCCTCAATGCCGTGATGGGCATGACATCGGAATATATCATGCTTTGCGACCAGGATGATGTGTGGAGGATGGACAAGATAGCCCGGGCTATAAAACGCGTAAAGCAGATGGAGGTCCAGTTCGGGAAGGATACACCCATTGCCGTATTTACCGATGCGTATGTTACCGATGAGAACCTTAACATAATACACGATTCCTTTTTCAGATCATGCAGGCTGAATCCCAGGCTGACCGATTTGCCCCACCTGCTTATGGAGAATAAACTGATTGGATGCACGGTCATGATTAACCAGGCGGTTCTGCGTATCCTTCAAAGCGGTCCGCTTCCCGCAAGGGTGAAGTTTCACGACCATTGGCTCGGCTTAATTGCTGCATCGGCCGGAAGAATCGGTTTTATAAAGGAGCCTACCATGCTTTACAGGCAGCACGGGTCAAATGTGGTGGGAAACCGCGGCTATATCTCTTATGTTGCCGACCGTGTCTCAAACATCAGGAAGCAAAGAAAATCCCTGATGGAGCTTTACATGCAGGCGGAGGAGTTTGCATTCCTGTACGGGAGTCATATTGAAAAAGGTAATCTGGAAATAATTAGAAATTTTTCAAGGCTGCATCAATATAATTTTATAAAAAGAAGAATAATGATGATTCGTTACGGATACTTGAAATCCGGCATTCTCCGCAATATTGGGCTGATGATTATTGCATGACAATGCATTATTATGCACTTGACAAACATAGCTGATGTTGCTACAATATCATACAATTTAATATATTTTTGAGACAGCACTAGCCCCAATCCAGTAGAACTGCGGTAGTGGGCTTTTATTATAAGTTACCGTATTAATGCCGCTGTATACATATTGAAAGGAGAATACTATGAGGCGAATGGTATTGTCAATTAAGGTGGATAATACTGCGGGCGTATTAAGCCGTGTATCCGGCCTGTTCAGCAGGAGAGGCTATAACATTGACAGCTTGACCGTTGGTGAGACCCAGGACCCGGCCGTGTCAAGAATGACGGTTGTTGCCCACGGGGATGACCAGATTCTTGAGCAGATAAGAAAACAGCTTCAGAAGCTGGAGGACGTTATTGAGATTAAGGAGCTTGTCAGCGGAGAATCGGTCATTAGGGAGCTTATTCTCGTACGGGTGAAGGCTGACAAGGAGAACCGTCAGGCCGTTATCTCCACAGCAGATATTTTCAGGGCAAAGATTGTTGACGTCGCCCTTGATTCGCTTATGATTGAGCTTACGGGAACGCAGAATAAAATAGATGCATTTATCAAGCTTCTTGAGCCGTTTACCATCCTGGAGCTGGTACGCACCGGTATTACGGGGTTGCCCAGGGGGTCCGGGGACATTTCGGATTTCAATGATTATTAATCGGTACATGGTACCAATAAAATAAATGGAGGAAGAAAGGTTATGGCAAAGATTTATTATCAACAGGACTGCAACCTGTCACTGCTTGACGGGAAAACAGTCGCAATAATTGGTTATGGCAGCCAGGGACATGCTCATGCGCTCAACTTAAGGGATTCGGGAGTTAACGTAATAATCGGTTTGTATGAGGGCAGCAAGTCATGGGCCAAGGCGGAAGCGGCAGGATTTAAGGTATATACGGCTGCGGAGGCGGCCAGGAATGCCGACATAATCATGATTCTAATCAATGATGAGAAGCAGGCAAAGCTTTACAAGGAATCCATTGAACCTAATCTTGAACCCGGCAATGCTCTCATGTTCGCACATGGTTTCTGCATACATTACGGACAGATTATTCCTCCCAAGGATGTGGATGTTATGATGGTTGCTCCGAAGGGACCGGGACATACGGTAAGGAGCCAATACCTGGAGGGACAGGGAGTTCCCTGCCTGGTTGCCGTACAGCAAAATGCCACCGGCAAGGCTTTTGACCTGGCACTGGCATACGCGCTGGGAATCGGCGGGGCCAGGGCTGGCGTGCTTGAGACCACGTTCAGGGAGGAGACCGAGACGGATCTCTTCGGTGAACAGGCGGTACTGTGCGGCGGTGTAACCCAGTTGATGAAGGCCGGATTCGAGGTACTGGTTGAGGCCGGCTATGACCCCGCAAACGCTTATTTCGAATGTATCCACGAGATGAAATTAATCATTGACCTGATCAATGAAAGCGGATTTGCGGGAATGAGGTACTCCATATCCAATACCGCTGAATATGGTGATTACATTACTGGTCCGAAGATCATAACCGAAGAAACGAAGAACACCATGAGAAAGGTTCTGGCCGACATCCAGGACGGAACCTTTGCCAAGAACTGGCTTCTTGAGAACCAGATCGGCTGTCCGAACTTCCTCGCAAAGAGAAGAATTGAAGCACAGCATCCCCTGGAGAAGGTCGGTGCCGAGCTCCGCAATATGATGAGCTGGACCAAGAAGAAAAAGCTGCTTGATGAATAATGAACATATCGTTACAGGCTGACTCAAATCATGAACCGCATACAAGCATTACAGGAATGATTTGGGCCAGCCGTTATTTTTTAGAAAAATTTAAACTAAAACCTTTTATTTTAATATAAATTCAGGTATAATTAATCTTGTATTTTTTACATGGTATAATTGTATACAATTTCAGAACCCCGCAATCCGATTAAAATATTCATGTAAGTACAGGCTTTATTACTAAAGCTTTTAATCTAAACTAAACAGAAAGTGGTGAGGTATTATGACTAACAAAAAGTTACTATCATGGGTGGATGAAATGGTAAAACTGTGCCAGCCCGACCAGGTTTACTGGTGTGACGGCTCGGAAGAAGAGAACCAGCGCCTGTTGAACGAAATGGTCGAATCCGGCATGGCTATAGCGTTAAATCCCGAGAAACGCCCGGGATGCTATCTGTTCCGCAGTGACCCGTCCGACGTGGCTCGTGTTGAGGAAAGAACATTCATTGCCTCTAAGAAACAGGAAGATGCAGGCCCCACCAATAACTGGGTTGATCCTGTTGAGCTTAAGGCGACAATGACAAAGCTGTATACGGGCTGCATGAGGGGAAGAACCATGTATGTCATTCCTTTCTCCATGGGGCCTATCGGGTCTCCAATCTCTAAGATAGGTGTTCAGCTTACCGACAGCCCTTACGTTGTGGTTAACATGAGAATCATGACAAGAATGGGCACAAAGGTTCTTGAAGCGTTGGGTGAGGACGGAGAATTTGTAAAATGCCTTCATTCGGTAGGCGCACCTTTGGAAAAGGGCCAAAAGGATGTTTCCTGGCCTTGCGCTCCGATGGAGCAGAAGTACATCAGCCATTTCCCCGAAGAGAAAATGATTTGGTCCTATGGCTCCGGCTACGGCGGAAACGCTCTTCTGGGCAAGAAATGCTTCGCTCTGCGTATTGCCTCCGTACAGGCCCGTGAAGAGGGATGGCTTGCGGAGCACATGCTTATATTAAAGATTACCTCTCCCGATGGAGATGTGAAGTATATAGCAGGCGCATTCCCGAGCGCGTGCGGCAAGACCAACCTCGCAATGTTGATTCCTACAATTCCGGGATGGAAGGTTGAAACAATCGGTGACGACATCGCGTGGATGAAGTTCGGCAAGGACGGAAGACTGTATGCAATCAACCCTGAAGCAGGCTTCTTCGGTGTTGCTCCGGGAACATCAATGTCCTCCAATCCGAACGCAATGCACACCATTGAGAAGAACACGATATTTACAAACGTTGCCCTTACTGATGACGGAGACGTATGGTGGGAAGGCATCGGCGGCGAAAAACCGGCTCATTTGATTGACTGGCGCGGCAATGACTGGACACCGGAGTCCACTACTCCGGCAGCCCATCCGAATGCAAGATTTACGGCGCCTGCAAGTCAGTGCCCTGCCATCGCCGACGAATGGGAGAAGCCCGAAGGTGTGCCTATAAGCGCCATCCTGATCGGCGGCCGCAGGCCCAGCACTATTCCGTTGGTTAATGAAAGCTTTGACTGGGAGCATGGAGTATTCCTTGGCTCAATAATGGGCTCCGAGATAACTGCAGCCACCATTTCCGACAACATCGGCAAGGTACGCCGTGATCCGTTTGCCATGCTTCCGTTCTGCGGATATCATATCTGCGATTACTTAAAGCACTGGCTTGAGATAGGCAAGAAGACTGACAGCGACAAGCTGCCCAAGATATTCTACGTCAACTGGTTCCGCAAGGACAAGGACGGAAGATGGTTGTGGCCGGGATTTGGCGACAACAGCCGTGTACTGAAGTGGATTATCGAAAGAGTGAACGGCACTGGCAAGGCCGTCAAGACCGAGATCGGCTACCTGCCTGCAAAGGGTGCCATTGATACGATCGGGCTTGACATCAGCGAAAAGGATATGGAAGAGCTTCTCCATGTATACAAGGATGAATGGCTGCAGGAGGTTGCTTCCATCAGACAGCATTATGCCAACTATGGCGAGAAGCTGCCGAAAGAGCTGATGAACCAGCTTGATGCGCTGGAGGCAAGACTGAGGGCATAGCCCGACGGCGATGCCGATATGGACTGTAATGAATATTGCGGGTACATGCAGAAATAAAACCCCGCAAAAGTATATGTATCATGATTTATATATCCCAAGCGGGCATAAAATGTCTGCTTGGGATTTTTTCAAATCGGGACATAAGTCTTTTCAAAGGCGCATAAACGCATGCAATTCGATGAACCTAACCGGTATCCGCCCTTTTTTGATAATTAGTATTTGTGATGTATATATGTATGTGTTAAAATGGTCCATAAGAATGAAGCATAATTATATAATGCTAGGTTTTTAAACGGCATTTTCATGCTGTAATCTTTGGATGAAAGACTGGAGGCACATTATGCGGAAAATAAGAATAGGCATACTGGGATATGGAAATTTAGGCAAAGGCGTGGAAGTCGGTATAAGCCAGAACAAGGATATGGAGCTGGTCGGAGTCTTCACAAGAAGAAATCCCGATACGATTAATACACTGAAGGAGGATACCAAGGTTTATCATATAGATAAAGCCGGGGAAATGACCGATATTATAGATGTAATGGTTCTGTGCGGCGGAAGCAGGTCGGACATTATGACACAGGGGCCCGAATTTGCCGCAATGTTTAACACTGTGGACGGGTTTGACACCCATGCAAAAATCCCGGAGTATTTTGAGGCTGTAAATAAGGCGGCTTTAAACGCGAAGAAAACCTGCATAGTATCCAGCGGATGGGATCCCGGACTGTTTTCAATAAACCGTCTTTATGGCGAAGTATTCCTGCCTGAGGGGAAGGGCTATACCTTCTGGGGCAAGGGTGTAAGCCAGGGACATTCGGATGCCATAAGAAGGGTGGAAGGAATTCAGGATGCCAGGCAGTATACAATACCGATTGAGGAAGCGTTGAACAGGGTCCGCAGCGGGGAAATGCCCGAGCTTACCGCCAGGCAGAAGCATCTCCGTGAATGCTTTGTAGTGGCGAAGGAAGGGGCGGATTTAAAGAAAATTGAGGATGAAATTAAGAACATGCCCGATTATTTCCGGGATTATGACACGATAGTTCATTTCATATCACAGGAGGAGCTTGACAGGGACCATGGCAGGCTTCCCCACGGAGGAATTGTTATTCACAGCGGAAAGACCGGTCTTCACCATGAGAACACCCATGTTGTGGAGTACAGCATAAAGCTGGATTCCAACCCGGACTTTACCGCAAATGTGCTGCTGGCATATGCCAGGGCGGCTTACCGTTTGAACAGGGAGGGCAGCTACGGGGCCAAGACCGTGTTTGATGTTGCGCCCGCTTATCTGTCCGCCAAATCAGGTGAGGAGCTTAGAAGAACATTGTTATAGTTACCGGTAAAAGCATTTCGTTATAAAAAGCAAAGGAGGAAATCATGTCAAAAGTAAGCGGTATTTCAGGTTCACAGCCGGTTGATTATAATGGCAGGAGCAATAAGGCAAGCCAGGCGGACGGCGGAAGCTTTGCGTCCTACATGGAAGAAAGCATAGACCTGGATGATATATTTGAACGGGCATCCCGGAAATACAATGTGCCGTTGAACCTGCTCAAGGCAATAGGAAAGGCGGAATCCGATTTTAATCCCAATGCGGTTTCAAAATCCGGGGCACAGGGTGTCATGCAGCTTATGCCGGGAACCGCCGCGGACCTGGGGGTAACCGATGCCTTCGATCCTGAGCAGAATATCATGGGCGGGGCAAAGCATTTCGCATACCTGATGAAGCTGTATGACGGCGATATAAAGCTTGCTCTTGCGGCATACAATGCGGGAACCGGAAATGTGAAAAAATACGGCGGCATACCTCCGTTTGAAGAAACACAAAACTATGTGGTCAAGGTCATGAGATACATGGAGCAGGACTTTACAGCCGGAACGGTAAAGGCGACAAGAGCCGGGATGGCAGCAGGTGCCGATATTACGGTTTCCCGCAGTGCGCCTGTAAGATCGGCAATGCCGGATTGGCATATCCCGCCGGCATTTCCTTCCGGTAAGATAACCACGGATAATGGGGCCGACATGCTTGATCTGCTGTTTTCATATTCGGATTATATGAGATTCATCGATATATTCTTAAAATACAACGATGGTTTGTAAACCACCGAAGACGGCATTACTTAACAACAAGAAAGTGTTTCTTGTGGTTTTTTTAAAAGGGGTGGTCAATATGGCACTGATAACGGTGAAGGATCTGTCCTTCAGTTACGATACGGCTTACGATATGATATTTGAGAATGTCAGCTTTCAGATTGATACGGACTGGAAGCTTGGCTTTATAGGAAGAAACGGGCGGGGCAAGACGACATTCCTTAATCTGCTGATGGGCAGGTATGAGTACAGGGGTACCATAATCGCTCCAGTCGATTTTGATTACTTCCCGTTTGAAGTTGAGCATGAGGGGAAGAACACCCTGGAGGTTATGAAGGGTATAATTGCTCCTTTCGATGAATGGGAAAAGGAAATGGAGGAGTGTTTAAAAAGAAGCCAGGCCGTGGCTGATGAAAAAGAATCATCGGCAGGCGGCAATGAACCTGGATCGGAGGGTCCGGATGAGTCCTATTGCTTGAAAAGGTATGGAGAGCTGCAGGAATTATACCAGAAGCATGACGGGTATATTATTGACGAGCTTATAGAAAAGGAGATTGGAAAGCTTAAAGTCGACCTGTCGGTTCTATCCAGGCCGTTTTCCACGTTAAGCTTTGGTGAACGCACCAAGGTAATGCTTGCATCGCTGTTTTTAAAGAAGAATAATTTCCTTCTTATTGATGAGCCTACGGATCACCTGGACATGGAAGGAAGGGACGTTCTTGCGGATTATTTAAATTCGAAAAGCGGATTTATCCTGGTCTCCCATGACAGGGCGTTTCTGGACAGGTGCATAGACCATGTGCTTTCAATCAACAAGGCCAATATAGAGGTGCAGAAGGGAAATTATTCGTCCTGGTACCACAATAAACTTCTGAATGACAATTATGAGATTGAGAAAAACAAGCAGCTTAAGAAAGATATAGACGGCCTTAACAAGTCGGTGTCAAGAATAGCGAGATGGTCGTACAAAACAGAAGCTTCAAAAATTGGGAGCCATACATTTGACAGGGGCTACGTGGGGCATAAATCCGCCAAGATGATGAAGCGGGCCAAGGCAATTGAAAACAGGCTTAACGAAGCCATAGAGGAGAAAAAGTCGCTGCTTAAGAATATTGAACAGTCGGAACATCTTAAGATGAACATCCTGCCCTTCCACAGCAAAAGGTATGCGGAGCTTAAGGATGTCAGCCTGTTCTACGGGGATAAAAGGATAGCTTCGGGCATCGACCTTCATATAAGAGCCGGTGACCGCATAGCCATAAGAGGAAAAAACGGGGCCGGCAAATCAACGCTAATAAAGCTGCTTCTTGGTGAGGATATAAAATATACCGGCAGTTTTTTCATGGCAAGGGGACTTAGGATATCCTATGTATCCCAGGACACGTCCCGGCTGGAAGGGAACCTCAAGGATTTCTCGCTAAGATACGGGCTGGATGAGACGATATTCAAAACCGTCCTGCGGCAGTTGGATTTTAAGAGGGACCAGTTTGACAAGGATATCGGGGATTTCAGCCAGGGGCAGAAAAAGAAGGTGCTTCTTGCTAAAAGCCTATCGGAGCCGGCTCATTTATTCCTGTGGGATGAACCGTTAAATTATATAGATATCTTTTCAAGGCAGCAGATAGAAGACCTGATACTGAAGTACGGTCCAACCTTGGTGTTCGTAGAGCATGACAGGTTATTTGCTGAAAAGATTGCGACCAGGGAACTGTACCTGGGATAGGGGGTTTCGGAACGGCAAACAGGCCAACGGACGGCCGGAACATATAAAATATGTTTGAGAGGTTTGGATATGATTAATACTATAATACTTGACATAGGAAACGTATTGGCAGGATTTGATTACAGGGCATACCTGAAAGATAAGGGCTTCTCGGGCGACATGCTTGAGAGGCTCTGCAGGGCAACGATTGAAAACGGGCTGTGGAGGGAGATTGACCGGAGCGCAAGTGAAACGATGGACGAGAGCCTGGTAGCGAAGTTTATGGCCTTCGACCCGGAGATAGCCGGGGCAATAAGAGATTTCATGTTCAGCACCTACGAAATTGCAAAAGAATACGGTTATGCCCCGGGCTTTGTAAAGAGCCTGAAAAGAAACGGCTATAAGGTTTACCTGTTATCCAACTACGGAAAGGCAAACTTCAAATATGCCAAGGATAACTTTGATTTCTTCAATTACGTGGACGGAGGCGTAATATCATATGAAACCGGCTTTGTGAAGCCGGAGGCAGGGATTTATAAAGCAATTATACATAAATACGATATAAAGCCGCAGGAAGCCGTGTTCCTTGATGATGTCGAGGCGAATGTCCTGGCTGCCTCCGCTTTGGGGTTTCATACAATACATTTTAAAAACCTGGATCAGGCCATAGAGGAACTCAAGCATCTTGGCGTCAAAATTGATTATAAACAAGTGTAGTTATTAAGGCATGGTGACAGGTACTTCGATGTAAAGACAGCTTTTACACATAAAAAGTGTACGGGCTGTCTTTTTATGTCCGCCGTTAAGCCCTGAATGATTTGCCCCGATTTGAACATAATACATAAGTGTGCATTATTTCCGAATGATAACGGCAGCAGGAGGTTGTTATGGACAAGACCATCATGGGGATTGATATCGGTTCCACCACCGTTAAGATTGCGGTGCTTGAAGGCAGAAAAACGGTTTACATGGCATATGAGCGGCACTACTCCGATATGGTTAATACCGTTGTAAGAATGATAAAAGACTGCTACGGGGAGCTGGGGGATATAAGCTGTCATGCGGCGGTAACGGGCTCCGGCGGGCTTTCAATTTCAAAATGGCTTGGCCTGCCCTTTGTGCAGGAGGTGATTGCGTGCAGCCGTGCCGTACGGGAGTTTATTCCCCATGCCGATGTGGTTATAGAGCTTGGGGGTGAGGATGCCAAGATAACATATCTAAAAGGCGGAATCGAACAGAGAATGAACGCCAGCTGTGCCGGAGGCACCGGAGCATTCATAGACCAGATGGCTGCCCTTCTTAATACGGACGCCCTGGGATTGAATGAATACGCAAGGCACAGCAAAGTCATATATCCCATTGCCTCAAGATGCGGGGTATTTGCCAAAACGGACATACAGCCCCTTTTAAATGAAGGAGCAAGGAAGGAGGACATAGCGGCTTCCATATTCCAGGCGGTGGTCAACCAGACCATCGGAGGCCTGGCCTGCGGCAAGCCCATACGGGGCAGGGTGGCATTCCTTGGCGGGCCCTTTTATTTTTTACCCGAATTAAGAAAGCGGTTTATGCTGAGCCTTAAGGACTGCAAGGAAGCCATCTGCCCTGATAACTCCCAGCTTTATGCGGCCATGGGAGCAGCCCTGTCGGCGGCGAAAGAAAAGCCTGTCAGGCTATGTGAGCTTTATAACCGGGCACAAGGCATAAAAGGGAAAAAGGATGAAGAAAGCAAGGCCTTGGCGCCGTTGTTTACAAGCCATGAAGAATATGAAGCCTTTAAGAAAAGGCATGCCCTTGCAGGGGCCAAGCGCGGCTGCCTGGCCGGATACAGGGGAAGAACGTATCTTGGAATCGATGCCGGTTCCACCACCACCAAGGCCGTGCTGATCGGTAAAGACGGGGAAATCCTGTATTCAAGGTATTGCAGCAATGAGGGCAGCCCGCTTAATAAGCTGGCAGCCATACTTAAGGACTTATACGGCAAGCTCCCAAGGGAAGCCGTCATATCGAAAGCCACGGTGACCGGTTACGGGGAGGCATTGATAAAGGCGGCGTTTCACGCGGATTTCGGCATTATCGAAACCCTTGCCCATTACAAGGCGGCACGGTTTTTTCAGCCCGAAGTGGATTTCATTCTGGATATAGGAGGGCAGGACATGAAATGCCTTCGGATAAAGGACGGCGCCATTGACAGCATACTGCTGAATGAAGCCTGTTCTTCAGGCTGCGGATCATTTATAGAGAGCTTTGCTTCATCTCTTGGAATGACCGTGGAGGAATTCTCCGGGCTTGGCCTTTTTGCCGCGGCTCCGGTGGATTTGGGAACCAAATGCACGGTATTTATGAATTCGAAGGTAAAGCAGGCGCAGAAGGAAGGAGCCGGCATACCGGACATATCCGCGGGGCTTGCCTATTCCGTGATTAAAAATGCCCTGTATAAGGTCATCAAGCTTAGGGATGACGTTGTGCCCGGAGTGAAAATAGTGGTGCAGGGAGGGACCTTTCATAATGACAGCGTGCTTCGGGCCATGGAGCTCATACTTGGAAAAGAGGTGGTCCGACCGGAGATTGCGGGCCTTATGGGGGCTTACGGAGCGGCGCTGTACTCAAGGGAGAATGATGAGGGCGCATTGAACCGGACTGCGGATTTTGAGGACCCGGAGGATGTTAATAAGGCAAGGTCGTGCATATTGACAGAAGAGGAGCTTTCCGGTTTCAGCATGACATCCTCCTGCAAAAGGTGCGATAAATGCACCAACCACTGCCTACTTACCATAAATACATTTTCCACAGGAGAAAGCTTTATAACCGGAAACAGGTGCGAAAGGGGCGCGGGCAAGGAGGCGGCAGGCGGGGAAAAGCTGCCCAATATTTACGATTACAAGTATCGGCGGACCTTTGCCTACCGGCCGCTTCCCATAGATAAGGCCAAACGGGGAGTTATTGGTATTCCAAGGGTTTTGAACATGTATGAGAATTACCCGTTCTGGTTCACCATGCTTACGAGCCTTGGCTTTCGTGTAGTTCTTTCGCCGAAATCGGATAAAAGCATATATGAGAAAGGGCTGGAGACCATCCCCTCGGAATCCGCATGCTATCCCGCAAAGCTTTGCCACGGCCACATTATTAGCCTTATTGAAAATGGCGTGGACACAATATTCTACCCCTCCGTGGTCTATGAGAAGAAGGAGTATAAGAATGTCCAAAACCACTATAATTGCCCCATTGTCATTTCATATCCCGAAGTTGTCAGGAACAATATTGATGAAATCAAGTCCGGACAAGTAAGATTCATATCGCCGTTTTTATCCCTTGACGACGAAAAGGTTCTGGCAAAAAGGATTTGCGAAGAGTTTTCGCAGTTCGGGGTAACATTGGATGAAGCAAAAAAGGCCGTAAAGGAAGCCTGCAGGGAAAGGGAGCGTTACAGGCAGGATATCAGGAATAAAGGTGAAGAGACACTTAGGCTGCTGAGAAAGAGCGGAAAAAAGGGCATAATACTGTGCGGCAAGCCTTACCATGTGGACCCTGAAATAAATCACGGCATTGCCGAGCTCATATCGTCATACGGGCTTGCGGTGCTGACCGAGGACAGCGTGGCCCATCTGGCCGGCCTTAACTATAAGCTTCGTGTTGTTGATCAATGGACGTACAATTCCAGGCTTTACAGGGCTGCAAACCTGGTATGCGGAGAGCCTGACCTTGAACTGGTCCAGTTAAATTCCTTCGGATGCGGCCTTGATGCCGTGACATCGGACCAGATAGGGGAAATTCTCGCGTCCGCCGGAAAGCTTTACACCATAATAAAGATTGACGAGGGCAGCAACCTTGGCGCCGCAAGAATCAGGATCAGGTCCCTGATAGCGGCGGTTCAGGAAAGGGAAAGGCGGGCATGCCGTCCGGAGAAGAAGGAGATTGACTGGAAGACCCCCCTTTTCACCAGGAAAATGCGCGGTACCCATACAATTCTTGCTCCCCAGATGGCCCCGATACATTTTGAATTAATCAGGGAAGCCTTAAGGGCAAGCGGGTACAGAATGGATGTGCTGCCTGCAGTTGACCGTCCGGCAATTGACGAGGGGCTGAAATATGTCAATAATGACGCCTGTTATCCTGCGGTAATTCTGGTCGGACAGGTTGTACGGGCTCTTAAATCCGGAAAATATGACCCTAAAAACACTTCGGTGATTATCACCCAAAGCGGAGGCGGGTGCAGGGCGACCAATTATCTTGCCCTGCTCAAGCTTGGCCTTAGACAAGCAGGATTTCCCGATGTCCCGTTGATTTCGGTTAATGCGGCGGGTCTTGAAAGACAGCCGGGGTTTAAGTATTCCGCGGGCCTGCTTAACCGCGGCCTTATGGCGCTTGTTTACGGGGATCTTTTCATGAGGGTGCTTTACAGGACAAGGCCGTACGAAAGGTTTCGCGGCTCCGCAAACATTCTGTTTGAAAAATGGATGGATGCCGCAAAGGATAATGTCAGGAACGGCAGTTACCTGAAATTCAGGTCCAATATCAGGGCAATTATAAGGGATTTTGACATGCTGGAGATATCGGATGTAAAAAAGCCCAGGGTTGGTATCGTCGGAGAAATTTTTCTGAAATACCATCCGACATCCAATAACGATATTGTAAACATTCTGGAACAGGAAGGAGCGGAGGCGGTTGTACCTGATCTTATGGATTATCTCTTATATTCTGCTTATAATGCGAGATTCCGGTACAAATACCTGGCGGGAAAAAAGATGAACATGTGGTTCGGATACCTGGCGGAACGATATATCCGGGGATTCCGCAGGTTCATGGAAATTGAGCTTGAAAAAAGCAGAAGATTCAGCCCGCCGACACCGATTGACGAGTTGGCCGGGATGGCATCCAGAGTTTTGTCTCTCGGCAACCAAACGGGGGAAGGATGGCTTGTGACAGCCGAAATGATTGAATTCATCGAACAGGGGATAGACAACATTATATGTGTGCAGCCGCTTGCCTGCCTGCCGAACCATGTTACCGGAAAGGGGATGATCAAGCCTGTAAAGGAGTTGTTTCCATTTGCGAATATAATTCCGATTGATTATGATCCGGGGATATCCGCCGTAAACCAGCTTAACCGCATTAAGCTGATGCTGGCCAATGCATTTGAGGAAAAAGACAGCCGGCTTTCTTGACATGGCCGTAAGATGAGTGATAAGATTTGATAGGATTTTTAATCAACCCGTCGGAGGGTGGAAGTTGAAGAAAGTATTCGAATACCTTAAACCTTATTACTTTAAGATGTCAATAGGGCTGGCCATAAAGATACTGGGCACCTTCATGGATCTCGGCCTGCCGTGGGTGCTGGCATTTATCATAGACGACATAATTCCGCTTCATAATGTCAACCTGATCCTGTTATGGGGCCTGGTTATGATTGCCCTGTCCATCGGCGCGAGAATCTTCAATATTGTTGCTAACCGCATGGCGTCCAAGGTTGCCAGGGATGCGACTGAAGCGCTTCGGCATGATCTCTTCGGGAAAATTTTAAGCCTGTCGGGAAGGCAGCTTAACCATTTCACCATACCGTCCCTGGAAGCAAGAATGACAACCGACACCTATAATATTCATAATATGATCGGAATGATGCAGCGAATAGGAGTGAGAGCTCCTATTATTTTGACCGGCGGCATAGTCATTACGAGTACGCTGGAGCCGGTGCTTACGCTGATTCTTGTGGGGACTCTTCCGTTTCTTGCCCTTGTGGTATACGTGGTATCTAAAAAAGGAATACCTTTATATACAAGACTCCAGGAAACCACCGACAGGATGACCAGGGTGGTAAGGGAGAATATTACGGGTGTCAGGGTAATAAAAGCCCTGTCCAAGGGTAATTATGAGAAGAACAGGTTTTATCGTATAAACCAGGATGTCGTGGACAAGGAACTGTCAGCCGGCACACTGATGTCCATAACAAACCCCACAATAAATTTCCTCCTGAACATGGGATTAACCCTGGTTGTGGTTGTGGGAGCCTACAGGGTTAACATAGGTGCGTCTGAGCCCGGCAAAATCGTGGCATTCTTATCCTATTTCATGATAATGCTGCATGCGGTCATGGCAATAACGAGAATATTTATCGTATTTTCCAAGGCAACGGCATCGGCCATGCGCATAGCCGAGGTACTGGATACCGATGAGGATTTGAAGGAGATTGACATGGGGCCTGTCAAATCCGAATATCATATACAGTTTGACAATGTTACGTTTTCTTATGCAAAGGAGCCGTGCCTGTCGGGCATAAGCTTCGGAATAAGAAAAGGCGAGAGTTTGGGAATAATTGGTTCAACAGGTTCGGGAAAATCCACCCTGGTGCATTTGCTTCTTCGTTTCTATGATGTTGACAGCGGCAGCATCCGTATTGACGGTGTGGATATCAGAAGCATGAATAAACAGGAACTCAGGAAGAAATTCGGAGTGGCTTTCCAGAACGACGTGCTTTTTGCGGAAAGCATCAGCGAGAACATTAAGCTTGGCAGGGAAATTGATGAGGAACAGGTCTTAAAGGCGGTTTCGGATGCACAGGCCATATCATTCATTGACGAGTATGAGGAAAAGCTGGAACGCATGCTTACCATCAAGGGAAGCAATCTGAGCGGAGGACAGAAGCAGAGACTTCTCATAGCAAGAGCCCTTGCCGGAAATCCGGAGATTCTTATACTGGACGATTCCTCCAGTGCCCTGGATTACAAGACGGATTCGATGCTCCGCTCGGCCATCAGAAAGAACCACAAAGACACCACCAGTATAATCATTGCCCAGAGAATCAGCTCGGTGATGAAGCTGGACAAAATACTGGTGCTTGAGGACGGGCAGATGGCCGGATTCGGAAAGCATGAAGAACTTCTTAAGACCTGTGAGGTATACCGGGAAATTTACCGGTCACAGTTTGGCTGATAGCCGGGATTATTGATTGGAATTGCGGGCTTTATTTTGACAATTCAGATACTGATTAAGAATTACGCCAATGTGAAAAGAGGTGAAACAGATGGCTGCACCGGGTGCGGGAAGGGGCAAGATAAGCGACAAGACCGATAAGCCCAAGGACACAAGATATGTCCTTAAGGGACTTTGGCATTATGTGTCCCATTACAAGATCCATTTGACCATGGCAATACTGCTTTCCATGGGAAGCAACCTGTTTGCGCTGTTGGGTCCGAGGTTTTCGGGACTTGCCATAGATGCCATTGAGCCCGGAAAGGGCAAGGTGGTGTTCGGGACGGTATTTCATTACGTAAAATTGATGGTCCTTTTCTACATAACATCATCAATATTGTCGTATATCCTGTCCGTTTTGATGATACGCTTAAGCCAGAAGACAATCAAGAAAATGAGGGAGGACGTATTCAACAGGCTGGTGGAGCTTCCCGTCAGTTATTTCGACAGTCACCAGGTTGGCGATATTATCAGCAAGTTTTCGTATGATATAGATACGGTCAACACATCGCTGTCATCGGACATAGTCCAGGTATGCGCCAGTGCAATAACGGTTGTAGGTTCGTTTATAATGATGGTTATTATTTCGCCGGTGCTTGTACTGGTGATGCTGGTTACGATACCGCTGGCCTTGCTTTATACCAGGTATATGGCAAAAAAGGTCCGGCCGCTGTTTCACAGAAGGTCCGTAAAGCTGGGGGAGCTTAATGGATTCGTGGAGGAGATGGTATCGGGGCAGATGACCATAAAGGCCTATGCTGCCGAGAACGCAGTAATGGAGCGCTTCGACAGGATGAATAAGGAAACCTCGGATGCATATTACAAGGCCGATTATTACGGCACTATGACAGGACCCACAGTGAATTTCATCAACAACCTGTCCCTGTCGTTAATAACCGTATTTGGCGCCGTTTTATACCTTTTCGGCGGCATCAGCCTCGGCAACATCTCATCCTTTGTACAATACAGCCGTAAATTTTCAGGGCCCATAAATGAAATGGCCAATATCATCAGCGAGCTGCAGTCGGCAATGGCCGCGGCGGAGAGGGTGTTCAGGCTGATTGATGAGGAGCCGGAGCCGGCCGATAAGCCGGATGCTATGGAGCTTACAGATGTGAACGGGGATGTCCGGGCGGAGGGAGTTTGCTTCGGTTACCAACCGGACAAGGTCATTCTTAAGAACCTGTTCCTGCATGCGATTCCGGGAAGCCTGACCGCCATTGTTGGGCCTACAGGTGCCGGAAAGACAACAATAATAAACCTGCTTATGAGATTCTATGATGTGTGGGACGGCGGAATATATGTGGACGGCAATGAAGTCAGGGATGTTACAAGAAAGAGCCTCCGCAAGGCATATGCCATGGTGCTGCAGGATACCTGGCTGTTTTCAGGCACCATATTCGACAACATAGCATATGGCAAGGAAAACGCCACTATGGAAGAGGTGGTGGAAGCGGCCAAAATGGCCGGAATACACTCATACATAAAACGGCTTCCGGAGGGCTACAACACTGTCATCAACGAGGATGGCATGAACATATCCAAGGGGCAGAAGCAGCTTCTAACCATAGCCAGGGCCATGCTGCTTGACGCCAAGATGCTCATTCTGGACGAAGCCACATCCAATGTTGACACCAGGACGGAAATAAAAATCCAGAAAGCCATGCGCAGGCTGATGCAGCAGAAGACCTGCTTCGTAATTGCCCACAGGCTTTCCACCATTCAAGGCGCCGACAATATACTTGTAATCGACCAGGGAGACGTGGTAGAACAGGGAACCCACGAGGAATTGATGAACAGGAAGGGCTTCTATTACAGGCTTTACCAGTCGCAGTTTGATTGATAATGGTGCCTATAATGGTGCTTGACACTTTTTATTTACAATTTCATAAGCAAGGTATCAAAAAACTCCGGATAAGAGATGCTTACGCACTCCGGGTTAAGGATTTCGGTTTCACCGTCGGCGGCAAGGCCTGCTATGGCGAAAGCCATGGCAATCCTGTGGTCCATCCTGCTGTTTATCACGGCACCGTGCAGGGGCTTGCCTCCGTTGATTATCATGCCGTCGTCCGTTGGGATGATATCCGCACCCATATTGGTGAGGTTTTTTGCAATGACCTCAAGGCGGTTTGATTCCTTGACCTTTAGTTCTTCCGCGTTTTTGATTACGGTCTTTCCCTCCGCAAAGCAGGAGAGCACCGCAATTACGGGTATCTCATCTATCAAGGCCGGGATTATGTCTCCGGCTATTTCTACGCCTTTTAGGCTGCTGCTTCTTACATAAATGTCGGCCACCGGCTCGCTGCCGCTTTTTCTTTCGTTCTCAAGCCTTATATCCGCACCCATCATCCGGCATACCCTTATTATGCCGTCGCGGGTCGGATTAATGCCCACATTTTTAATCATAAGCTCGGAGTTGGGGACAATCAGCGCTGCCGCGATAAAGAACGCCGCGGAGGATATGTCACCCGGCACGCATAATTTCCTTCCTGTAAGCTTCGGCTGAGGAAAAACTGAAGTGGTGGTGCCTTCGGTTACAACCGAAGCTCCAAAATCGGCCAGCATTAGCTCCGTATGGTTCCTTGACACGGCCGGCTCTGTAACGGATGTTTTTCCGTCAGCGAAAAGGCCGGCAAGGAGAACGCAGGATTTAACCTGGGCGGAAGCCACGGGAGAAATGTAATGTATTCCCTTTAAAGTATGACTGTAATTATTGCTGCGGATGGCGGACAGGAAGGCCTGCGATCCGTTGATGCATAACGGGGCGAAGGAATCGTTATTCAGGCTTTCAATGTCAGCGCCCATTTGCTTAAGCGGCGTAAGAATCCTGCCCATGGGCCTTTTTCTTATCGAGGCGTCTCCGGTTAATGTGGACGTGAATTTCTGGCCGCACAAAATGCCGGACATCAGCCGGATGGTGGTTCCGCTGTTGCCCACATCCAGGATGTCGTCCGGTGCGGAAAGACCGTTAAGGCCCCTGCCATGGACAACGACCCTTTTATTATCCATGTCGACGTCAATGGATATGCCGAGCTTTTTAAAACATGAAATCGTGGACAGGCAATCGTCTCCCATGAGAAAATTCTCAACCATGGTGGTTCCTTCCGATAATGCCCCGAGCATGACGGCTCTGTGGGATATGGATTTGTCGCCGGGAACTGTCATGCTCCCCTTTAACGGACCTTTTTTGCGAATAATCATTTCAGGCTCCTCCCAGATATATCCGGATTTATCTAAAAATGGCATAAAAGCTTTATATTCCGGTTCGTTTCATATCACCTGTCGTAAACATGATAATGGCTCTTCCTAAGAAGCTCCTTTGCCTCATTCAGTGATTTTTCATCATAGAATTCAATTCGGAGTACTCCTTCCTGGAACTCCCTGTTATGAATAATTCCTATGTTTTTAATGCTTATGCCGTTCCCGGCAAGCAGGGCGGCAATTGTGGCTATTGCTCCCGCTTCATCAATAATATCGACAAATATCTCGAATACCCTTTGAATCAGGCCGACAGGCCTGTTGGGTATGCTGTTTCTGTATTCACCGGCAGTATCAAACATGCTGTACAGGTAATCGGCATCCATGGCTTCAAGAGCATCGGAGGCATTCTTCAGGTATATTATATACTTGTCCAGGATGGCCTTTATCGTCCCGGAGTTTGTCAGGCAAATGTTCTGCCACATCTTTGGAGAGGACGAGGCGATTCTTGTAATGTCCTTAAAACCTCCTGCCGCCAGCTGTTTCATCTTGTCCCCCATGTTCTCGGAGTCCCTGATAAGATTCACCAGTTGGGCCGCAATGATGTGGGGCAGATGACTTATGGCCGCCGTTATTTCGTCATGCTCCCCGGGATCAAGAATAATAGGCAGGGAACCCATTTCATTCACAAGACCAAGCAGTGCGTCAAGCTTTGCCGGAGGGGTTTTTCCGGTAGGCGTAAGGATGTAGTATGCATTTTCAAGAAGAAGCGCATAGGAGTGCCTATATCCGGTTTTTTCCGAACCGGTCATCGGATGCCCTCCGATAAACACATCTTCCATGTCAAGCTCTGCTGCCGCGTCATGAATGCTGCCTTTGACACTTCCCACGTCGGTAATGATGCATGAAGGCTTCACCAATCCCTTCAGTTTGCCAAGATATGAAATATTGGCCATAACGGGAGCGCAAAGGAATATGATGTCGCATTCGGGAAATCCCTCGGAAAGGTCCGTGGTTACCCGGTTGAGGATTCCGTCCGACATTGCCTGCGCGAGATCTTCGGACGGAGGATTGCTGTGATAATCATATGCGCATATAATCACATCGGGACGGGAGGCCTTGATTGCCTTGGCAATGGAGCCCCCTATCAGCCCGAATCCTATAAAGCCGATTGTTTTTATTTCAAAACCGCCAAAATCATTAAAATCGCTAAAATCGGAATCCCTGTCTTTCATTTGATTCTCTCCTGAAATACCTGATTAATATCAATCATTCGCGGTATTAAACCCGCATTAATGCCGTTTACATCTTCTTGCCCATCAGTTCCACCAAAGGCTTAAGAGCCGCCATCATGTCCTCGAACTGGTCGAAGGACAGGGATTGGGGGCCATCGCTTAAGGCCTTTGAAGGGTCGGGATGGGTCTCAATCATAAGCCCGTCGGCTCCCGCCGCGATAGCAGCCATTGAAAGGGATTTTACATATGCCCTGACGCCGGCCGCATGGCTGGGATCGACAATAATGGGCAAGTGGCTCTTTTCCCTGATAACCGGAACCGCGCTGATGTCAAGGGTGTTCCTTGTGGCTGTCTCAAATGTCCGGATGCCCCTTTCGCAAAGAACCACGTTCGGATTGCCTGCGGCTATGATATATTCCGCAGCGTTCAGCCATTCGTCAATCGTGGCCGACAATCCGCGTTTAAGAAGCACGGGCATGCCGGTCTTGCCGGCTTCCTTAAGGAGATAGAAATTCTGCATGTTCCTGGCACCTATCTGAAGCATATCCACGTATTTGACAGCCGATTCAATGGCTTCCAGGCTGGTTACCTCGCATACCACAGGCAGCCCCGTTATTTCCCTGGCTTCTTTCATATACGAAAGGCCCTCTTCCTCAAGCCCCTGGAAGGAGTATGGCGATGTCCGGGGCTTGTAAGCTCCGCCGCGGAGGATATGGGCTCCGTACTTCTTGATTTCCAGGGCTGTTGTAAGCAGTTGGTCCCTGTTTTCAACGGCGCAGGGGCCGGCCATGATAACAGCGGTGCCGCCGCCTATGGTCACATTTCCCACTTTAACTATTGTAGGCTCCGGATGGAATTTCTTGTTCGCAAGTTTATAGCTTTCGGTGACGTCAACTATCTTGTCAACCTCGTCATATATGGCAAGGTTATGCTCTTTAAGCCTGGCTTTATCGCCAATAACACCGATTATGGTTACTTCATGACCGGCGGATATGTGGGCCTGCAGCCCGTTTTCCTCAATAAGGTTTTTTATCCGTTCTATCGATTCCTGCCTGGCTTTAGGCTTCATTACTATAATCATAACAACATCTCCCTTTGGTGTCTCTCCTTTAATAACCCTGCAATGGTGTCAGGCACTGCTTCAAATGTTTGTACCGATTATACTCTGTAAAGGGAGTGTTGTCAATACTACATCAGTTTAAAGTGTTACGGTTTAAAGCGATAAAGATGTATTGAATAATTTTACATAGCTATTGTAATAGTTGATTTTATTTAGTAAAATAGACAAAGAGGAAAAGTGGGTAAGAACAAGGACCTGTTTATTACTCTAAAATACTTACTAAATATATAATGGAGGAAAATAGTATGAAGGTTTACACTTCGGACAAGATCCGTAATGTTGTTTTACTCGGCCATGGAAGCTGCGGCAAGACTACCTTGGTTGAAGCCATGGCGTACACGACAGGAATAATCAAACGACAGGGTAAGGTTGAAGAGGGGAACACCATAAGCGATTACGACAAGGAAGAGCAAAAGAGGCTGTTCTCCATCAGCACAACCGTAGTACCGATTGAATATGAGGACGTAAAAATCAATTTCCTTGATACTCCCGGTTATTTTGACTTTATCGGCGAGGTTGAGGAGGCTTTGGCTGCGGCCGACGCGGCAGTTATCGTTGTGTCCGGCAAGGCAGGGGTTGAAGCAGGCGCGATCAAGGCATGGGAGTACTGTGAAAAGCATGGTCTTCCCAGGATGTTTTTCATAACGGACATGGACGTTGAAAACGCAAACTTCAAGGAAGTGGTTGAACAGTTAAGCAATCTGTATGGAAAGAAGATTGCGCCGTTCCATATTCCAATCAGGGAAAGTGATAAGTTTGTAGGTTTCGTAAACGTTGTGAAGATGGCGGGCAGAAAATTCACAACAGGCAGCAATTATGTAGAATGTGACATACCCGCCGACGTACAGGATACCCTGTCCAGCTTCAGAGAGCTTTTACTTGAATCGGTTGCTGAAACAAGCGAAGAATTAATGGATAAATACTTCAGCGGCGAAGAATTCACACAGGAAGAGATTTCCGAGGCTCTTCGTGCCAGTGTTATGGACGGATCAATAGTCCCGGTGCTTATCGGATCGGGCTTGAATGCCCAGGGCACCTCAATGCTCATGCAGGCAATAGTAAAATACTTCCCCGATCCCACAAAGAGAACCATCGCAGGAAAGAATACTGCAACGGACGGAGATTTTGAGGCCAACTATGATTCCGGCAAGCCTTTCTCCGCAAGAGTATTCAAGACCATTGCGGATCCGTTTATCGGCAAGTTCTCTCTGATAAAGGTCTGCTCCGGCGTATTGAAGAATGACACCGCCATGTATAATGCCAATAAGGGCGTTGAGGAAAAGGTCAGCAAGATTTATATTCTCAGGGGCAAGGAGCAGATGGAGGTCAACGAGCTTCATGCCGGAGATATCGGTGCGCTCGGAAAACTGACGGAGACTGCAACCGGCGACACGCTGTCCACCAAGGCAAACCCCGTGGTTTACGGACCGATTGAGATATCCAAGCCTTATACCTACCTTCGTTACAAGACCAAGAATAAGGGCGATGACGATAAAGTATCCCAGGCACTGCAGAAGCTCATGGATGAAGACCTTACGCTTAAGGTCGTCAACGATATAGAGAACAGGCAGACGCTGCTTTACGGCATCGGCGAACAGCACCTGGATGTTGTGGTCAGCAAGCTGGCTGCAAAATACAAGGTTGAAATAGAAGTAATGCAGCCAAGAGTTCCTTATCGTGAGACAATCCGCAAGAAATCAACTGTTCGCGGCAAGCATAAGAAGCAATCCGGCGGACATGGCCAGTACGGTGATGTTGTTATGGAATTCGAGCCTTCGGGAGACCTGGAGAAACCGTACATCTTCGAGGAGAGGATTTTCGGCGGCGCCGTTCCGAAGAACTACTTCCCTGCAGTTGAGAAGGGAATTGCCGAATGCGTACAGAAGGGCCCGTTGGCAGGCTATCCTGTTGTAGGCCTTAAGGCCACACTGATTGACGGTTCCTACCATCCTGTAGACTCTTCGGAAATGGCATTCAAGATGGCTACTTACCTGGCATTCAAGCAGGGCTTCATGGAAGCTTCACCGGTTCTTCTGGAGCCGATTGTAACAGTGAAGGTTGTTGTGCCTGACAGGTACACCGGTGATATCATGGGCGACTTAAACAAGAGAAGAGGCCGCGTCCTCGGAATGAATCCCATGCACGGCAAGCAGGAGATAGTTGCCGATGTTCCGTTGTCCGAACTGCACGGATATTCCACAGACCTTCGCTCAATGACCGGCGGTATCGGTGAGTACTCATATGAATTCGCAAGATACGAGCAGGCACCTTCCGATGTACAGCAAAGGGTAATTGAGGAAAATGCCAAGCTTGAAGAAAGCGAATCATAATAAATAATATTAATAAATCTAATAAATGCCTAACTTGTAAACCCTTGTCGAATTTGTTAAAATAATTTCGTAATGTGAATGAAATATTAGAACAATTTACCAATCCGACATCCGGTAAACGTAGTAAACGCTCCTGAATAATACTAAATCAAAGTATGTTTGGGAGCGAACGTTTTTCAATGTATTATACCGGGCGGAGCAAAGCGTATAATCAGGGCTTTTGGGAGAATCATCCATGGTTCTCTTGAAAAATAATAAATTATAAAAAGGAGAATAAGTATGGAAAAGTTTTTCAAGCTTAAGCAGCATGGTACTACTGTATCGAGAGAAGTGCTTGCCGGTGTTACAACATTCTTTGCCATGGCTTACATCATCTTTGTTAACCCGGATATTCTCTCAAATGCAGGAATGCCTAAAGATGCCGTATTTTTAGCAACAATTATCGCATCGGTAATCGGTACTTTGGTAATGGGCCTGTTCGCAAATGTACCTTATGCTCAGGCGCCCGGTATGGGTCTGAACGCATTCTTTACTTTCACCGTTGTTCTGTTGCTGGGTTACACATGGCAGCAGGCTTTGTCAATGGTATTCATCTGTGGTATCATCAACATCATAATTACAGTCACAAAGATCCGCAAGCTTATTATTAAGGCGATACCTGAAAGCTTGCAGAATGCTATCGGCGGCGGTATAGGCATATTTATAGCTTATATAGGTTTGCTGAACGCCGGACTTATTAATTTCAGCAGTGTTCCGGCACTTACCGAATTCAACAAAAGAGGTGCCATATTAACACTTATTGGAATTATCATTACCATTGTTCTCCTTGTTCTTAAGGTTAAAGGAGCTATATTCATCAGCATTATTGTTACAACCATCATTGGCATACCCATGAAGGTTGTTGATCTGTCAAGTGTTTCACTTGCATCCGACCTGGCCAAGCCTTTCAAGGAGCTGGGAAACACATTCGGAGTAGTCTTCACCAACGAAGGCATTGGCTCCCTGTTCAGCGATCCTGCAAAGATTCCTCAGGTTCTCATGACCATATTCGCATTCAGCTTGACAGATACATTTGATACAATCGGAACATTCATCGGTACCGGCAGAAGGTCCGGTATATTCGACGAGGCCGATGAGAAGGCTCTTGAGGAAAGCACAGGCTTCAAGTCCAAGATGGACAAGGCCCTGTTCGCAGACTCAATCGCAACATCCATCGGTGCAATATTCGGTACATCCAACACCACTACCTACGTTGAAAGCGCAGCAGGTATCGAGGCAGGCGGACGCACCGGTTTAACCTCTGTTGTAACTGCATTACTGTTCATACTGAGCATATTCCTTGCTCCTATAATCGGTATCGTTCCTTCCGAGGCTACCGCTCCTGCACTGATTGCCGTTGGTATTATGATGGTTGCTGCATTCAAGAATATTGATTGGACCGACTTTGATGTAGCTGTTCCCGCATTCTTTGCTTCAATATTCATGGCTCTTACCTACAGCATTTCCAACGGTATCGCAGCAGGCTTCATCTTCTACTGCATAGTCAAGGTATTAAAGAAGGAAGCCAAGGATGTAAGCCCTGTACTGTGGGTTGCTTCCCTGCTGTTTGTACTTAACTTCGTTGTACTTGCAATTCTGTAATGCAAGGTATAATAATCAGGTTTTGAACGGCAACAAGCCGTTTACGATAAGGCAGGTTTGAATACGGCAAACCTGCCTTAATTTTATATTCTTGTCTTGTATAATTACAGGAAGGCGTTAAAACAACATCGCCTTCTTTTTTTGGGATAAAATCCAACAGCCTTAGGATTCGGTGAATACTGCATGCTAATTTTTTTCTGCTTTTTTGCCTTCTCCTATTGAAAGGAGCAGGTTAAGGACAATACCTACAACGGCAGCAGTTGCTATGGCGGGAAGCTCCAGCCCGAATGCGGGTATCATACCGTTGGCGAACGCATAGTTGCCGCCCAAACCTACGATAAGTATTACGGAGATGACAGCCAGGTTCTTGGCACTGAACATGTCCACCTTGCGGTCAAGCATAATGGCTATACCCTGCGCAGCGATAACACCGAACAGGTAGATTGACAAACCACCGATGACTGCCTTCGGTATGGAGTAAACGGCGTTAATCAGGGGTGTGAAGCAGGATATAACCATGGTGATTATGCATGCCGCAATAAGTACGGGTACCGAGAACACCTTTGTAATTGCCATGGTGCTTATATTCTCACCGTAGTTGGTTCCTGCAGGGCCTCCGATTGCGCCGGAAATGATATCGCCCAGGCCGTCGCCAATAAGATTGAGGCCTAATTTATCGGCAATCTTATATTCCTTATTGGAATTCTTTCTTCTTGCCAGCTCATTCACATAGATATCCAGCTGATACAGATGGGCAGTGGATTCCGGAATGGTTGCAATGGCTATCGGCATAATGGCTACGACAGCCTGGAGAGATGGCCTCGGAAGAGTAAATATCGGAAGACTGAAAATCTTGTCTGATTCCTGAACATTAAAGCTTACGAACGGTATATCTGTTACCAGTCCGATTATGAGAGCTGCGGCATATCCTGTCAGCAGACCAAAAAGAATAGGCAACTGACTGAGCTTGCCTTTCAAATAAACCGAGTATAAAATCGTTGAAACGAGAGTAATTAATGCGATGACCCATGACAGGTTGTTTACTAATCCGGATGAAACGGCGTCATGTACTGTCTGGGAATATTTAGCGGGCTGATCCTTAATCAGGTTAACAAATGTTGCTCCGCCGGCGTCATTCAGTGCGCTTCCTGCAAGAGTAAGTCCGATAATGATTGCGATGCTTCCGGTTACGGTAGGTGGTAATACCTTTTCAATAACATCCTTGCCAATCTTGGAAATGATTAATCCCGCTGCTATGGATACCAAACCGCTCATAACAATTCCGAACTGTGCAACGGAAATCATATGGTTCAATCCGTTTTCAGCGATTGCTTCGGATGTCATGATTGAACTGATGGCGGCGATATAAGAGAAACTGGATCCGTAATATAATGGGATTTTCTTTCCGGTGATAAGAATGAAACAGAGAGTTGCCAAACCGCTGGCAAAGATAGTTGTTGAAACGTGGAAGCCTGTGATGATTGCAACCAGAACAGTTGCGGGAAACATTACGACTATTTGCTGTAGTGCGAAAAAGATTAGTTCAATTACCGGTGGACGTTCATCAGGTAAATAGCCGATGGGTTGATTCTTAGATGACATACATTTTTACCTCCTGAAATTTTTTTTATTTTGACATATTTCTGTCCATTTGTAAAGGGGTGATTTTTATATTTGATAAAAATTTATAAAGAGTGTTTTTGATGGTTATAATTTACAATTGAAGGGCCTGTTATACCCTGTTTTTCTTGGCACATGTCCTTGGATGTGTTATAATGTCCACGATATGTAGATTATTTTAACCAGGCATTTGAGCTTTGCCTGCTTATCGTGGATATGTAACCAATCCCTGTTTTGAACCATGAAAGGAGGGTCTAAGTGAAGAACAACTCTAGATTCAAGACCGCTTTAAAGGGCTTTACCGCAACGATAACCCGCTATCCGGCTGCAATACTGCTGTTTTTTATTTCTGCGGCAGTTGCATCCTATAATATAGATACAAATGAAATCGACAATCTTCCGGAGATTCTTTTCTCCCTGGCGCTGGGCGCGGCCGTATCCCTGGTGCTGCAGATGGTTTATGAGCGCTGCTGCAGCGGAAATTCAATCCGGACTGTTTTTATCATTGTTTCAATTATAAGTTCAATAATATATTATCTTGTAGTTGAATATGCGGTGGACAGCTTCGGCGGGGAACACGCTCTCAGAACCGTGGTGCTGCTGTTCATCCTGCTCATATGCTTCATATGGGTGCCGGCTATAAGGTCGCGGATAGGCCTAAGCGAAAGCTTTATGGTGCTTTTTAAGGCATTCTTCATTGTCCTGCTGTATTCCGGAGTACTGTACCTGGGAATTTGCCTGGTATTCATGGCAACAGACATGCTCATCACCAATGTCGACAGCGAGGTATATGCGCATACAGCAGTTTATATCGCCTATGTTTATGCACCGATACATCTGCTTTCCCTGGTACCGGTATATTTCAGGGCTTCGGGCGAACAAGCGGCGGACCAGGATGCCGATAAGGACATTGTGCCGGAGGAGGATGCGGGCGGCGATGGACATCTTAATCAGCTTAATAAAGCCATTAAGCCCTCAAAATTCCTGGAAGGGCTTGTATCATATATTATTATTCCCGTTACGGCGGCGTTTACGGTTATATTGCTGCTGTATATTATCATGAATATAACGGGGGATTTCTGGAAGGATAACCTGATGGAACCCCTGCTTGTGTCATATTCAATTACGGTAATTGTCGTTTATCTTCTGGCTTCGGTTATCCGAAACAAGATAACGGGTTATTTTAGGATAATATTCCCCAAGGTCCTGGTACCGGTGGTCCTGTTCCAGACAATATCGTCCGTGCTTAAGATAGGAGAGCTTGGGGTTACGAGCGGAAGGTACTATGTAATAGTGTTCGGCATATTTGCCACGATATCAGCTGTTATATTCAGCATCCGGCCCGACCGGAAAACAAACATTATAGCGCCGATATTGATAATTCTTTCGCTGATTTCAATAATCCCTCCCGTGGACGCATTTACAATCAGCAGGAAGAACCAGGTAAGCCGCCTGGAAAATATCCTTGAGAAAAACAACATGCTGGTTGACGGCAGGATTGTGCCGAATGCTGACATACCAAGCGAAGACAAGAATGTTATCGTAAGCTCCGTCAGATATTTAAGCAGCATGGATTACCTTAAGGATATAAGTTGGATGAAAGAATACAATACCACCTACGACTTTGAAAGAACCTTCGGGTTCCCCCAATATGGCTATGACAGTGGATATAAGCCCGCCGACATGTGGAGGCTGTACCTGCCCGACAGGACTCCGGTTGACATATCAGGGTTTGATTATATTGTGGAGGTTGATTTGTACTCGGAAGGCAAGGGCGGCCCGAATGAAGCCATTCCGTTGGGAAACGGTTATAATATCGAGCATGAACCGGATGAGGGTATTGGCGATATTGTTGTGAAAGACAATTCCGGGAATGAGATAATCAGGTATTCGCTTGACGAAATATTCGACCGTGCCAGGGAAAGGGAAGCAAACACCTTTGGCGAGCTTTCAATGGAAGAAGCCAGGTATGTGACTGAAAATGACAGCGCGGTTCTCGGCATTGTGGTCAAGGTATTGCATCTTGAGGAAATGGGGGAAAGCGATTTTCAGAATATTGCCGGCTATGTAATGGTTAAGATTAAGTAGGCTGTGTATGCATTGTCATTTATTTATATCAGGTGCATGACATACGGAGGATAAACCATGAAGAAAAAAGCAATGTTTATTGTCATGATGATTTTCATCATATTTACACTGTGCGGCTGCAGCAAGGATTCTTACCAGTTTGAGGAGCCAAAGAAGGGAGACACGGTTGCCGAGATCAGGATTAAGGATTTTGGCTCCATATATGTCAGGTTTTTTGAAAAGGAAGCTCCGAAAGCGGTTGAGAATTTCATAACCCACGCGAAGAATGGGTATTATGACGGAGTGACCTTTCACAGGATTATTGATGATTTTATGATACAGGGAGGTGACCCGACGGGAACCGGCAGAGGCGGTGAAAGCATTTGGGGTGAAGAATTTGAGGACGAGTTTGCCGATTACCTGCAGCCGTACCGCGGGGCGCTATGTATGGCCAATTCGGGACCGAATACCAACGGAAGCCAGTTCTTTATAGTGCAGTCCGGGACAACCTATAACGAGAGCCAGTTGGCCCGTATCGAGTGGTATTACGGTGTGGAGTTTGACAAAAACGCGGTGAAGAACTACGGGGAAATAGGCGGAACACCGTGGCTGTATAAAATGCATACGGTATTCGGGCAGGTTTATGACGGTTATGACGTGCTTGATGCCGTGGCCGGTGTTGAGCTTGCCGATGAGGAAAACGGAGTTCCTGCCGAGCCGGTGGTTATTGAAACCATAAGAGTGTTTGAATATCCGGACGAGGATTAATCCATTAGTCCGGAAGGGATTGATATACAATTGATTAATATCTGCGAAAGGGGAGAGACATTATGAAGGTGTCTACCAAGGGAAGGTACGGGCTTCGTGCCATGATCGACCTGGCCCTGTATTCTGCGAACGACTTGGTTACATTAATCAGTATAGCAGAGAGACAGGACATATCAAAAAGTTACCTGGAGCAGGTGTTTTCCGCTCTCAGGAAAGCCGGCCTTGTAAAAAGCATAAAGGGCGCCCAGGGAGGATATATGCTTTCGACCGACGCTGAAAACATAACGGTGGGAATGATACTCAGGGCACTGGAGGGAGACCTGTCCGTCGTGCCTGCGGAGGATGAGTCCGGTGGGAACCGTATAGAAAGCTATATCCGCTCCAGGATATGGGATGAGATTGACAATAGGGTTTATTCATATATAGACAGTGTTACACTGAAGGATATAGTTGATGAATACCTGAAGCTGGACCCTGCCCCTATGTATTATATCTGATGGGTTGCTAAAGATACCGGTAAGGCAGCAAGATTTATATTAATCATACCAGGATAAGTATGGCAGTATTTTATACACATTTTGTGATGCATGCAAAAGACATGCAAAGTATATGGCGTATATATTTGTGAATATTTAGATGTATAAGCAATGAAAAAAAAAAGGTGTATTGGTACACATAGTACCTAAATACACCTTTTTTATTGGCAGAATAAGAAAAATATCATGAATAATATGCCTTAAACGGAAATATTTATGCCGGGATTTAATACAAATGTAATATTATTTTAAAAATATCGAAATAAATTTTTAGAATCGGCATGTGAAGAGAGCAAGTAAAAATAACTGCCGTATTTGCACCTGATGAAAGATATTCCAAGCGGCCGAAAGCACTTTAAGTAAAGGAATTACCGGTCTGCACGCAGGAAATGCCAAGCAAAAACCATGGTATAATGCGGCAGGGAAAATAGCATGATTAGCCAGTTTATTTCCAGCAGATAGGACATAAGCCAGTAACTACCGGTTGATGTGTATGTTCTACTATGGTAGTCTAAAGGAGCAACAGGACAAACGGCAGCCAATAGAAGGAGGCAGTTATGATGAAGAAAATAATAATAACCTTGTGTTCACTGGCACTTTCACTTGCGGGCTCGTATGGAATAAATCAGCTTGCGCTTAAGGATAAAGATATAATGGATAAGTACATGAAACGGATAATTATCGAGCAGCCTGCGGATGAAACGGAAGAAAAGTCCGATATGCCCGCCGATAAGGAGGATAAGGCCGTAACGGATGATACCGCCAAGGAAGATAAAAAGGCATGTTCCAAGGATACTGCCGATACCGGCAAATCCGGCAAGGATGATAAGAAGCAGGGTAATACTGCCAACAATAAAGACAGCAACAGTAAAGCAGGAAGTTCATATAAAATATCCGGAAAGACGCAGAAGAGCACGGGCAATGCGGCAACCCCGCCAAAGAACAAGGGAAAAACGCCAAACCCGTCCAAGAGTGCGAACGATACGACAGATCAGTCCAGGGATAAAGGCAATTCAACAACCTCGGCCAAGAGCACAGGCAATACAAGTACCGATAACACAAGCAGCAGCAAGAGCTATGCGGAAGAAGTTCTCCGGCTTGTCAATATTGAGAGAGAAAAAGCCGGGCTTCCCGCCCTGACCACCAACTCTGAACTGAAGGCGGCTGCGGACAAACGGGCCCAGGAGATAAAAGCATCCTTTTCACACACAAGGCCTGACGGAAGCAAGTTTTCAACCGTGCTTAAGGAATACGGGATTTCATTCAGGACAGCAGGTGAGAACATAGCCTACGGTCAGCGCTCACCCCAGGAGGTTGTGAATGCATGGATGAACTCACCCGGACACAGGGCAAACATCCTTAACAGCAGCTTCGGCAAGATAGGCATAGGCGTATATCAGTCCGGCGGAGTTATTTACTGGACACAGCTGTTCACCAATTGAATATCTTCACCTTACGTACCCCGGCTTTACGGCCGGGGTGATTTTTTCACCCAATGTTCAATAAGGCATGTTGTTATAAACACGATAGTAGCCCTGAGGGAAACCGCATACCGGGCAGATTTCCGGGGCACATAGGCCGCTTAAAATATTACCGCACTGCATACATATCCAAAGGGTTTCCCGGGGCTTGCAGAACACCTGGTTCCTGATAACATCATTATATTGAACGTCAAGCTGAAGCCCGTGATTTAAGTCTATATTGGCAACCCCGTTAAAAAGCGCTTCTATATTTGCATATCCTTCTTCATTGGCAATTCGGGCATATTCCCTGTAAAGCTGGTTTCCCATATAGTATTCCTGCTGCATCGAGGCTGCAAGCACCTGGGCCGTGTCGGGCAGAATGCCTTCATTTATATTGCGCAGCCATATCCTTGCATGCTCCTTGTTATTTCTTTGAAGTATCTCATATATGTTTCCTATTTGAATGTATCCAGCCTGCCTGGCAATATCGCCGTATATGGAGTATAAAGCGCTGAGCCTGAGTTCCATATTAAATGCATTTTGCAGATTGGCATAGGTCCTGCTATCCTGAAATGCCATATTATCTCCGCCATTAAATTGGTCAATATATCATATGTGAAAACATGGCTTAATATGTAATATTCACACGGCCTTGGAATCTTTGACATGCAGTTGCCTGCTAAATGGAACGGTATTGTGTTTGCCTGCGTCTAATTGTTAGAAAGCGCGAAAAGGAGGGATAAAGAACATATCACAAAGAAGCATGGGAAACAAAAGATAAGTTATGGAGCAATAAAAATATACTGTTGTTTTGAATAGATTGGAGGTAAAAAATGATAAAGAAAGATTTAGTTAAGAAGGCCGTATCAGGGTTTGTTTTATCATTGGTGATTGCCGGCTTTGTCAGCCTCGGAACAGCTTATGCGGCACAGTCCGGCGGCGGTTCATCATCGGCATCCATGGGAACGGTAGACCCACAGGACGTCAAGCTGTTTGAAATGCAAATAGATCTGGATCAGTACTTGTTCATAGATCATGCCGACGAAATAGCGCAAATGGACTTTAAAGTAATTTATACGGGAGTTGCCGATTCCTATGTCGAGGTTGGGATAACTCCTTATAAAGAAGAATTTGCGGAGTTTATTTACAGTAAATTCGGTTCCGATATTATCAAGGTTGTGGAAGCGCAGGACGCGGTTATATACCAGGTTGACCCTGTAAAGGAACCGGACAGCATGCCCGCAGAACCCGCAGACTATGCAACAGCCGAAACACCTTCAACGAATATAGGTTATGATATGCCGGTATCTTCGGATGCGGCAGCGGATGATGAAGCCTTGCTCAAGGAAAGGGAACGGCAATATGCCGATGAGAAAAATGCCGATAAGACTGCCGGTGATGATGAAATACTCACCATCCAGATAGAATCCATAAGGGAAGACGGTGCCGAAGCTCCGGACGCGGGAGAACAACCGGAAACCATGGAAATCTTGCCGGTTGAAGACGGCTCAGGGGATGGCCGTGCCATAGATTTGGTTAAGACAACCGCAGCGGATCAGGATGAGAACAAGGACAAGGGATTGCCTGCGGCAGCAGTATTCGCTTTTATAGCGGCCGGCATTATCCTGACCGGAATGATTGCGTCCGCCATATTCAAGAAAAAGGCTGCAACAGCGGATTAATATATCAGGTTTATATATCAGGGCCAATGGTGTTATATCCCATTGGCCCTATAATTTACAAAATATGGTTGTAACAGCATGCCCACTCATGATATAATTGACACAGGTTGTAATAAGAATTGAATATTAGGGTATATTTCGTATAAAGCAACATCAAAGAAAGAAGGAAATAGCATGATTGTTAAGCCATATGAAGATGCCGGTGCATATTTGGCGGATTATGAGGATGTGCTTCTCAATAGGGAGACCGTCAGTCAGTTGGTGTTGTATGATGCATATAAATCAAAGGAAAATCCCCGGGATATAAAGGGCCTGTTCGGAGTTGTCGCGGACGGGGATTTGACGCTGCTGCATTTCAGCTATGTACCGGATGGCTGTTTATCCGTTTATGTCCAGGACAACAGCAAGGATATCCGTGTTGCTTCCATGCATTTAGCCGATTACATGGTTGCAAACAGAATCCTTCCCAATGGCCTTTATGCCAAGTATGAAGTCTGCGAAGCTTTTATAGAGCAGTTTATCAAGAAGGTGAGCTGCACGTTTGCGGAAGGAATGGTCTTTGATATAATGGAAATAAGACAGGCAAACGATATCAAGCCGGCGGAAGGAGTATCAAGGCTGGCGCTGCCGAACGAGGTAAAGCTTCTGACCGAATGGATGATACAGTTCCAGATCGAGGCTCTTGCAAAAGAGGTAAATTACGAGTCCGCGCTGCTTCGTGTAAGCAATCTGATAAACCACAACAGGCTGTTCGTATTCGAAAACGCGCAGCAGGCAGTGGTTTCCATGGCATCCGCCGCAAGAAGGCTTGCCAACGGAATAGCCATAAACTACGTATACACGCCGGAGGAATACAGGGGGATGGGATACGGAGCGGCCAACATATATTACATCAGCAAAAGATATCTCGACGAAGGCTGCAGGTTCTGTACGCTGTTCGTGGACAAGAAAAACATGCTGTCTAAACGTGCTTATGAGAAGGTGGGATACGTAATTGTTGACGACCTGCATGAGTATAAGCTGCTCCAGGTATAGATGGTTTTAATTTAATATGAAACTGCCGGCTATAGAATCCGGAAGCCTCTTCAGAATACAAACGTCGTATATTGAAGCGGCTTCCGGATTTGCCTGTTCCGAATGCTTGATTTTAACAGTGCCGGAGAGTAGAATATACTTGTAAAACGGCATTTTCATGGAAAATGGCTGGCTTATTAATATATTAGGAAAGGAAAATGGCAAATGAAAAAAATAAGATGGGGAATATTGGGTACAGGCTTTATAGCGTCAAAACTGGCTGAAGCTTTAATTTCCCTGGACGACTGCACATTGGCCGCGGTGGCGTCAAGGGATGCCGGCCGGGCGAAGGAATTTGCGGAAAAATATAATATAGAAAAATACTACGGAAGCTACGGGGAACTGTCCGAAGACCCGGATATCGACGTTGTGTATGTTGCCGTGCCCCATACGGGACACAAGGATGCAACCGAACAATGCTTAAGAAACAGGAAGGCGGTGCTGTGCGAAAAGCCGTTTACGATTAACAGCCGTGAGACAGAAGAGCTGATTCGCCTTGCAAAGGAAAACAACGTATTCCTGATGGAAGCCATGTGGACGAAATTCCTGCCGGCAAGTCTTCAGGTAAAGAAATGGATTAAGGAAGGCAGGATAGGAAAGGTAAGGCATATTAAGGCTAACTTCGGGTTTTACAATGAATTTGACCCCGACAGCAGGCTGTATAATCCGGAGCTTGGCGGCGGGGCTCTGTTGGACCTGGGAATTTATCCGATAACATACGCGACTTTTTTGCTTGACAGCATGCCTGAAAGGGTTTACAGCTGCGCTGAAATCGGCAGGAGTGGCGTTGATGAGCAGAATGTGGTTATATTGCAGTTTAGGGACGGCATTTTGGCTGACCTTAGCTCGGCCGTGTCTGCCGCGCTGGGCCGCGATGCCCTTATTGCGGGTGAAAAAGGTATTATCGTAGTGGATTGGTTCTGGATGGCCACCAGGGCAAGACTGTATGACAACGGTTACAACCTGATTGAAGAATTTCACGAGCCTTTCAGGACCAACGGGTATGAGTATGAGGCCGAGGAGGTAAACCGCTGCCTAAGGGAAGGCCTGCTTGAGAGCCCTCATGTTCCCCTTGAGGATACCTTGAGCATCATGAAAATAATGGACGGGATACGCTCTTCATGGGGTCTTGTTTATCCCGGAGAGCAGGGCAAATAATTCACAAAAACGTCATAGATGCCTGTTAATATATGTTTATGAATAAATGGCATATTAATAATATTCCTTTATGGAATTCGGAGGTGCCGGATGGAAAAACTCAAGATATTGGTCGTTGACGATGAAAGCAGGATGAGAAAGCTGGTCAAGGACTTCCTGGTGAGAAGCAACTATGACGTAATAGAGGCTGAAAACGGGGAACAGGCCCTGGACATCTTTTTCAAGACCAAGGGAATAGCGCTGATTATATTGGACATCATGATGCCGAAGGTTGACGGATGGCAGGTATGCAGGGAGATAAGGCAGTATTCCGATGTCCCCATTATCATGCTTACGGCCAGGAGTGATGAAAAGGACGAACTGCTCGGCTTTGAGCTTGGAGTGGACGAGTATATTTCCAAGCCCTTCAGCCCGAAGATACTGGTGGCAAGAGTGGAAGCGGTCCTTAGAAGAACCGCGGGTGTTGATGACGCGGTTATAGAAATCGGGGGCATCACCATTGACAAGGCCGCGCACCAGGTCAAGATTGACGGGGTACCGGTGGATTTAAGCTACAAGGAATTTGAGCTGCTGACGTATTTTGTGACAAACAAGGGCGTTGCCCTTTCCAGGGAAAAGATACTGAACAATGTATGGAACTATGATTATTTCGGGGACGCAAGGACAATTGACACCCACGTAAAGAAGCTCAGAAGCAAGCTCGGTGAAAAGGGCGGCTATATCAAGACCATCTGGGGCCTTGGTTATAAATTTGAGGTGGATTGATGAGAAATTCCATTAGATTCAAGCTGGCTTTACTTCTTACAGCCTTGATGGCATTGACATTTTTTATATCATGGTTTATAAACCGTACGTTTCTGGCAGATTATTACCTGCACTGCAAGGTGGACCAGATAGCGGATGTTTTTTACCGTGTTGAGGATATATATTCAAAATATAATGATGAGCAACTGTTTCTTAACGATGAGGATACCCTCGCCATGGAGAGGCTGTCATCCAACAGCAATGTAAACATATATGTGTTCGTGTCATTTGCGGGAGCACCGCTGTCCAGCTATCCGCATCCCTCGGATTTCGGTGAAAGGGAGGAGTCACAGGTAAACCAGCTTATCAAGAACTATATGACCAGTGACAGAAACCAGGTCGACAGGGAGGTTATAAGGGACGAGGATAATTACATTATCTACAGGCTGTATGACAGCCATCTTGATTCCAATTATATCGACCTCATCGGCATGGTGGATGACAGGATTGTTTTTTTAAGATCCAATTTTGAAAGCATCCAGGAAAGTGTTTCCCTTGCTAACCGGTTTTTCAGCTATATAGGCGTTGCCGCCGTTATTATCGGAGTAATCGCCATGCTGGCGGTAAGCAGGAAGTTTACCAAGCCGATACATGAGATGGCGGACATAGCCAAGAGAATGTCGGAGCTGGATTTCGAGGCAAAATACCCTGTAAAACACAAGGACGAGATAGGAGAACTGGGCAACAGCCTGAATATCCTTTCCGACAAGCTTCAGAAAACCATATCGGAATTAAAGAGTGCCAATAATGAACTGCAGCTGGACATTCAGAAGAAAACCGAGATAGACGAGATGAGAAAGGAATTCCTGGCAAATGTTTCCCATGAGCTTAAGACCCCGATATCGCTGATACAGGGCTATGCTGAAGGCCTGCTTGAAAATGTAAACGATGACGATGAAAGTCGCAATTTCTACTGCGAGGTTATCATCGACGAGGCCAATAAGATGAACCAGATGGTAAAGAAGCTGTTAACGCTCAATGAGCTGGAGTTCGGGAGCAACCAGGTAAATTTCGAAAGGTTTGACATAGTACAGCTAATCAAATCTGTATTAATGACCAATGAAATCCTTTTCAGACAGAAAGAGGTTACCGTACATTTCAATGAGAACGACCCCATATATGTTTGGGCTGATGAATACCTTATTGAGCAGGTGGTTTCAAACTATATCAGCAATGCACTGAATCATGTAAGCGGGGCAAAAATCATAGAAATCAAGCTGATACGCAGGGGAAATGTCCTTCGTGTCGCCGTATTCAATACCGGGGAGAATATCCCAGAGGATGAACTCGATAAAATATGGATCAAGTTCTACAAGGTGGATAAATCCCGGGCGAGGGAATATGGCGGCAACGGAATCGGACTTTCGATTGTCAAGGCCATTATGAACTCCCATAACAAGGAATGCGGTGTTATAAACCATTCCGTCGGTGTGGAATTCTGGTTTGAGGTGGACATCACCCCTATGTAGGCCGTTTGCCCGAAAATAACAGTTTTTGTTGCTGCAAAATGCAATTAATGATAAAATACAGGTTAGATGATTTGATTGAACGGGGGCTGGATAAGTGAAAAGGCTTTTAATAGCAATAATGTGTGCCGTATGCATCTTATTAACCGGTTGCATGAAAAAGTATCCCCTGACGGACACCCAGACGGATGTTGTTGCCGAATATATGGCCAACCTTCTGCTTAGAAACGACAAGAATTACATGCCGTCACTGCTCAGCTACAAGGAAGTCTTGGAGTATGGGCAGACCGAACCGGAAGAGTCGCCTTCCGACAAGGTTAAGGAGGAGGATGCGGAAGATACCATACAGCCCGGGGGAGAAAGCGGCAATGAGGAGATATCTGAGGAAGAACAGGAAACACAGCACTCACTGTCTGACGTTATGGGCGATCCGAACTTTGATATAGTATACACAGGCTGCCAGCTGGCCGAGACCTATCCTCCGAACAACAGGGAGCTTGTATTTTCAATAGATCCGAGAGTCGGAAATCAGTTGTTGGTTCTTAACTTTACGGTGGAGAACATAACCGGACAGAGCAGGAGAATCGATCTGAGCAGCGCCGGTATAAAATACAGGCTTGATACCAGTTTGGGGACCATATATAAACCCACATTTGCCCTGCTGGAGAACAACCTGGAATATATCAAGATGGATGTTGGCGCAGGAGAGAAGATACCGGCCGTACTTATATTTGAGATACCCAAGGATACGGAAGTATCATACATGGTGTTGACAGTATCCAGGGATTCAGAATCGGCTACGGTTAAAATTAAATAACATCATTATCAAGAGGGCATTCAGATGATCTATGTAGAGAGAAAGCGAACAAAATTCCTGGGACTTCCGTTAAGCTACACAAAGTATTCGATATCGGAAGAAAAGATTTCAATAACATCGGGTTTCTTAAGCATTACCGAAGATGATACGCTGATGTACAAAGTACAGGATGTGCGTTTGACAAGAAGCTTCATGGAGAGACTGTTCAAGCTTGGTACCATCACCTGCTATACCGGTGATACCACCCATCCCAAGCTTGTTCTTGAACATATAAAGCGATCGAAAGCCATAAAGGAATTTATAGTTAATGCTTCCGAGGAAGCAAGAAGGAAAAGGCGTGCCCTCCGGGCACAGCAGCTTGAAGCGGAAAGACTTGCGGCCGCGGAAAACGATTAGCATGAGATGACATGCCTGCATGCAGAGTGAGGTTAATTTGCACTCTGCATTTTATTAATGGTGCCTGGCAAAATGGTGCTTGGCACAATGGTGCTTAGCACCATAGAAGGAGATACAGCAACATGAAAAAAGCAGCTATCATACTCATACTGGTGTGTGCCTGCCTGGTACTCGGATCGTGCTCGACGGGCAAGTCCCGCGAGGAATCCGAAAAGGAGGACACGAATAACACGACCGGGGAATATATCAATCATGATAAGAAAGAAAATAATGACCGCCCCGGTGAAGAGACACCTGACAAAAAAGTCAATGAAGCCAATGGTGAACCGGATAGCGGCAGAATGGATGATGAGACTGCGGCGGATACCGCATCCACAGAAACCGATACGCCCGTTTATTATTATGTAAATGGCAACGGGGTCCGCATGAGAAAGGACGCGTCATTGGAATCGGATATACTGATTCTCCTGTATAAAGGAACAAAGGTTGAATATGTTGATGTCAAGGGTGAATGGATAAAAGTGAAATACAACAATGAAATCGGTTATATAAGAAATGATCTGCTGAGCGCGGAAATGCCAGATGACAATACTGCACGGAACCATAATGGTAATGCGGCGTCCGAAAACCTTTCCGGGAATGCTGCCGATAATTCCGCCGATAATTCCGCGGGCAATGCATCTGTCAGTGATCCCAAAATAGTTGTGAAGAAGGCTGAAAGGATACTTGAGCTTTGGTACGGTGAGGTTCTTTATGCAAGATATCCGATAGGCCTGGGATGGGAACCCGTGGGGGACAAGAAAAGGGAAGGCGACGGAAAAACCCCCGAGGGAGAGTATTATATATGCACAAGGAATAATTACAGCAGGTTTTACCTGTCGCTGGGCCTTTCATATCCGAATACGGAGGACGCAAGGGATGCGTTGGAATCGGGATTGATAGACCAAGGCACTTATAACCGGATTGAGGACGCGATCAGCCGCAGGGTTCAACCGCCATGGAATACGGCCCTGGGAGGGGAAATAATGATTCACGGCCACGGATCCCACTCTGACTGGACGGCAGGATGCATAGCCGTTGACAATGATGTTATGGATGTTCTGTGGGAAAACTGCGGTTTGGGCACGACAGTAATCATTGAACCATAGGCATGGTTTTCGGGGCAGTTGGATGTTTACCGAAAAAATAAATATTACGTATCAAAGGAGTATGTGTCATGAAAAAACAGGTATATTTAACAATTGATGATGCGCCGACAAAGTATTTCAAGGACAAGGTTGACTACCTTTACAAGAGGAAAATTCCTGCAATTATCTTCTGTGTGGGCAGCAGCATCGAAAAATATATGGACGATGTGGTATATGCCATAAAAAAGGGTTTCCTTATAGGCAACCATTCCTACGCCCATGAGCATTTTTCGGACCTGACCATCGAACAGGGTGTGGAGTCCATACGAACGACAGACCGGATCGTGGATGAAGTGTATAGGAAGGCCGGAGTGCAAAGACCGATGAAGGTGTTCCGTTTTCCGTATTTTGATACGGGCGCGAACATAAGCGGTACGGATTATGAAAGCGGTGCGGACAGCATGAACAAAGAAAGGCCGGAGGCATTCCAGGCTGTTTTGAAGGAGCTGGGGTATGTACAGCCCGCATTTAGGGGAATTAAACTGGAATATTTCCCGGACAAGGCGTCAATGTTCGAATACCTGGATGTCAAATGCACCTTTGACCAGATGGAATACAACCTTGGAAGGGAGAACGCGCCATACGGGACCAATACCGAAGAAGCTATACTGGGAAGAATAGACGAGGATGTACCTTATGAAGGCAGGGCTTTAAACCGCCCGGACACCACTGATATAATCCTTGTTCATGACCATGAAAACACCACCGAGCTTTTTTATAAACTGATTGACAGGTACATTGAAAAAGGATTCGAGTTCCTGTCGGTCTTATAAACAGGGGGCTACATAATGCGCATAAGAAACATGACTATGGATGATTATGACAGGGTATATAACCTGTGGATTAACACCCACGGCATGGGGATGAATGACATAGATGATTCGAGAGAGGGAATCGGAAAATACCTTGGCCGGAATCCCGGGACATGCTTTGTAGCCGAAAAGGACGGGGCTATTGTGGGCGTTATCCTATGCGGTCATGACGGACGGAGGGGCTTCATATACCATCTGGCCGTAGACGTGCAGGAACGGAACAGGGGCATAGGAACAGCCCTGGTTGATGCCGCCGTTGAAGCGCTTAGGAAAGAAGGAATTACAAAGGCCGCCCTGGTAGCCTTCTCAAATAACGAAACAGGGAATGCCTTTTGGGAGAAAAGGGGTTTCACTGTCAGAAACGACCTGGTTTACAGGAACAAGTCATTATTATAACAATTCAAGTCAAGAAACCATCAGATACTTTGCGTTATACTCTTTTCAGGAGGTAGGAATGTGGAGAGCTGGGAGAAGATCGACGCAGTCCAGCGTATGCAGGATTATATCGAGGAGCACATCCAGGAGTACATATCCCTTCATATGCTGGCTAAGGCGGCCAATTACTCACCATGGTATGCTGCGAAGATTTTTAAGGAGCTGACCGGAAAGACCCCATTTGAGTATATCAGGGAGCTTAGGCTGTCCAAAGCAGCCCTTAAGCTGCGGGATACGGACAGAAAAGTGGTTGATGTGGCTTTCGATTTTGTCTTTGACTCCCATGAGGGATTTACTAGGGCATTTTCAAAGCAGTTTGGCATGACCCCGAAGGACTACAGCAAGAATACACCGCCGTTAAAGCTCTTCATGCCCAGCCGTATCCGCGATTATTACCTCACATTAATGAAAGGAGACAACAGTATGGCAGAGAATAAGAATGTAAGCACGGTTTTCGTACAGGTAATCGAAAGACCGGCAAGAAAACTGATCTTAAAGCGAGGGATAAAGGCAACACACTACTTCGAGTATTGCGAAGAGGTCGGCTGCGACATATGGGGCATACTGACAAGCATAAAAGAAGCCATCTATGAACCCATGGGATTATGGCTGCCTCAGAACATGGTAAAGCCCGGGACATCGGTTTATGCCCAGGGTGTTGAAGTTCCCGCCGATTATAACGGCATAATACCTGAGGGATTTGATGTAATTGACCTGCCTCCGTGCAAGATGATGATATTCCAGGGACCGCCGTATGAGGAGGAAAAATTCGAAGAAGCAATAGGAGATTTATGGGAGGCGGTTAAGAAATATAACCCCGAGATTTACGGATATTCTTGGGCTGACGAGGATGCCCCGAGGTTCCAGTTGGAGCCCATGGGTTACAGAGGATATATTGAAGGAAGGCCGGTAAGGCCGATTAACGGTTAATTCTGTATGTACCAATCCTCCGGTATCGGTGTGTCACTCTCAAAAAGCCTGGGATTCCTTTTAAGATATTCGGTTGTCAAATCGGCCATGCCGACGGCGTCGCACAGGTAGCTTTCGGCATCGCCGATTTTTCCTTTTTTGGCGATGCCATAGTGCAGGAAGGGCGGAAGCATTTTATCGTAATTGTATGATATATCACCGCCGGAAAAATAATGAGAACGGAAAGGACGGTCTATGACCCTTCCGTCCGGAGCAATTATCTTAAGATGCCTCGGCTTTTCCATCAGTCGGTCGGGTATATTATTCCATTCTTCCACACCATGTATGAAGGTGTTCTTTTTCAAATTGCACCCGAGAAACAGGATTTTGGCTTTCCTGTCATAGAGCTTTCCCCAGCAGCCTTTTCGCGGGCATGGCGTGTCAAACTGCTCTTCACCCGCGGTATATTCCGCCGCATCCTTTCCTATGGCGGCAACCGAATGGGTGGGGTGAAGAGAACGGATTACCCCCGGCCTTTTCATGAAAAGGTTGGTAAGTATACCGACACAGGACGGTTCCGTAAGGGGATTAAACACGTTGTATTCATCATTTATCTGCTCCCATGTATGGGTGGGAAAGACAAGCAGGCCTTCATCCTGCAAATACTCAATAAATGCATCAAGCACCGTATCGGCACCACCCTCGACCTTGCCGATTGCTTTCATGGAAGAGTGCACCAGCAGGGTATCCGTGGGCTTGATGCCAATGTTTTTTATATCGTTTAATATATCCTGTTTGGTATACATGGGTGCATTGCCTCCTTATGTATTAATTATCCCAAATTCATTATAGCTTACCGGGCCATCACGTACAACCGGTCTTTTAATGCATGTTACATGCCAGTTGAAAAAATATACGGTTTCAGGCAAATAGTCATGCGGTTTGACAGTATATGCCATTTGGAAGTATAATTTAAGAAGAATAACGTGTTTTTTGCCTAAGGCTTTTCGAGGAGAAGGGAGGGTGACATGGAACAGAATATAATTGCCGTCATATGGGATTTTGACAAGACCCTGGTCGACGGATATATGCAGAAGCCGATATTTAAGAAATACGGGGTTAACGAGAAGGATTTCTGGAATGAAGTCAATGAGCTGGCCAACGAATACAGGAACAGGGGTATAAAGGTCAACAAGGATATATTATACCTGAACCACTTTATCACATGTACACGGCAGGGCATATTTCCGGGCTTGAATAACAAGGTTTTGTACGAGCTTGGCAGGGAGCTTGAATTTTATGACGGAATCCCTGAGATTTTTGAGGAAATGAAGAAAAAGGTTGAGGAAAATCCCGACTATCAGACATTCAACATACAGGTAGAGCATTATATCGTAAGCACCGGGCTGGCGGAGATGATAAGAGGTTCTGTAATTCACGGTCATGTAAAGGGGATATGGGGCTGCGAGTTTATTGAGGAGCCTATCAAATCGTCCCTCAAGCCGTCTCAAGACACCACTGATGATGAAGACGGCAAGCCGGCAGTAATCAGCCAGATAGCGTATACCATCGACAACACGTCAAAAACCAGGGCAGTCTTTGAAATAAACAAAGGGGCGAACCTGTTCTCGGAAATTGATGTCAATTCAAAAATGGATCCCAAGGACAGGAGGGTGCCTTTCGAAAACATGATTTATATTGCCGACGGGCCCAGTGACATTCCGGCATTTTCGGTTATAAAGGGCAACGGGGGCAAAGCCCTGGCCGTATATCCCAAGGGGGATATGAGGGCATTCCAGCAGGTAAACAGGCTGATTCAGGACGGAAGAATTGATATGCTCGGGGAAGCTGATTACTCCAGGAATACAACGACCTATCTCTGGCTTATGGACCAGGTTGATTCAATTGCAAGAAAGATATATGACAAAAAAATGCTGCAGATAAACTCCAGCGTATCAAAAGCGCCGGAGCATATAACATAATATAGAAAATAAATTAATACCCCGGTTTGAAGCCTTGCCGGCATCACGAACCGTTAGACGCCTCCGGTTCATGTTTCCGGGCTGATAAATTTTTGGTGAAGGAGAAGATTAAAATGAGTAAAATAAGGCAGGAATACCATAAAATCAGGGTCGAATGCGATAGTCTGGAATGGCTGTATGTCCCCGATGTCCAATATGCCGATTACGGAAACTGCAGGCGATGCCTTCAGCTTATCATTCCATACCGGCATAAGTGGAAAGAGGATGTAAGATACCCGCTGGTTGTATATATACCGGGATCGGCATGGTACAGGCAGGAGATGTATAACAGCATCCCCAGCTATTCGAAATTGGCGGAAAGGGGATATGTAACGGCAGTCGTTCAGTACAGGGAATCGACAATAGCAAAACATCCCGCCCAGATAGAGGACATTAATAATGCGATTTTATTCCTTTTATCCAAGGCGGATGAGTTTCATATTGATGCCGGAAAGATATTTATCGGAGGCAATTCATCAGGAGGGCATGCTGCATTAATGACAGCTATGCTGAAAGCCCATGGGAAAATCAGCGGCAATTATGATATTAAAGGCATTATCGCACAATCGGCTCCTACAGATCTTCTCATGTGCGCGGCTGAAGAGATACCTGATTGGCTTCCCGCCGATTTCCAGCCGGTTAAGGACCTGCTGGGTGTTGATGATGTATTAAGCAATGAAGAACCGGCAAGGCTTGCGTCATGCGCGCCTTATATTGCCAAGGAAGTGGAAATGCCCGACATACTTCTGCTGCATGGCACCAATGACGAGATGGTGAGTGTCGATCAAAGCAGGACGCTGTACAATCGCCTAAAGGAAGCGGGAAAGAGTGTTACATACTATGAGCTTGACGGTGCCGGCCACGGAGGACCGGTATTTTGGTCCGGGGAGATACTTGATGTAATAGACGCATTTATCAAGGGAGTATTATAATCTGATGAAATAAATATATAATTTTGTATTAGGATATGGATAAGGAATGATCGATTCATTGCCTGTGGAAATATCGGATCAGGTCAATAAAGCCTGCAATATAATTAATAAACACCTTGGTTCAACACTGGCGGCCGTTCATCTGTACGGCTCGGCAACCGACGGGGGATTAAAGCCTTACAGTGATATTGACCTGCTTGTAACGGTAAATGAGCATCCCAATGAGGAAGTCAGGAGAGCCCTTATGCTAGACCTGCTGTCGGTGTCGGCTCCACCGGGAAAGGACGGTAAGCTGCGGGCTCTTGAAGTCACCGTAATTGTATACAGTGAGGTTGTCCCGTGGCGTTATCCTCCCCGCAGGGTGCTGCAGCTTGGAGAATGGCTGAGAAAAGACATTCTCGAGGGAAATATTGAGCCTGCAATGGAGGACAAGGACCTTACCATACTGCTTATGCAGGCCAGGGAGCATGGGCTTGCGCTCATAGGGCCGGAGGCAAGGGACATGTTTGAACCGGTGCCTGAAGAGGATTTTTACAAGGTTTTATCCGATGCGCCTCGGCTATGGACCAAGCCGGAGGACTGGATCGGTGACGAAAGAAACATAATGCTTACATTGGCCCGTATATGGTACAGCATTGAAACCGGCAGGATCGCTCCGAAGGACACGGCGGCATCATGGCTGCTTGAACGCCTGCCTGCGGAACACCGGCCTATACTGCATAAGGTAAGACAGGCTTATCTTGGATTGTGTGAAGATTCTTTTGATGCAGACGGGAAAGAGGTTGAGTCATTTATGCGGTATTCGAATAAGGCAATTGCCCGGCTGCTGGACGAGAGGCATTTTAATCATGACAGTAAAATGTAAACTGCTTGCACGGGATAAACCCGCACAAGCAGTTTCTTTTTATAACGGCTCTTCAATTTTAATTTCCAGGTCCGGCTGATGGCCTTTTTCCATCATGCGCCTGGCTTTCCTGTTGGCTACCATATCAAATACTATGGAGAAGTCATAATTTTCGGGATAAAGCTCTTTAGCAGGAACAAGCAGTTTAAGCCTCTTGTGATTAACGCGGAGCTTCTTCTTTTTTATCTGGACTATAAGCATTCCGTCATCGTCAGCCGTCCTGCATACTATGCCCACCTTTTTCTCGGGATAGACAAGCACGCTGTCACCTTTCCGAAAGCTTTTAGCCCTTGATGAACCTCCGTATGAGGGTTTATCGGCGGCTTTTCTTATCCTTGGGCCGTAGTATTCCTTCCTGTTTGCCTGCTTGTCATCCGGACTGACATTTTCATATATTAAGTTTAACTCGGATATTGCCTTGTCTCCGTAAGCTTCCTCGCATGCCCGTTTGACTATCCCATAAGGCAGGCCCAATCTCTTTGCGATATATAAGGCACAGCTTTCACCGGCTTTGCCCAGCTCCAGCTGAAAGAGAGGCTTAAGCGTCTCACGGTCGAAGGTCATCCTTGCATTTATGATGCCTTCTGCCTTTTCTGTGTACTGCTTTACCTCGGGGTAATGGGTGGTCACCAAAAACAGGCATCCGCTCCGTTTCAGTTCGTCAAGCAGGGCAATGGCAATGCCCATGCCTTCCGTCGGATCGGTTCCCGAACCAAGCTCGTCCAGTATGACAAGGCTTTCCCTGTTTACTCTCTTTAAGATATCAATAATATTAATGATATGGGCGGAGAATGTTGAAAGATTCTCCGTTACGCTCTGCCCGTCCCCGATGTCGCAAAGGACCTGGCTGTTCATGCAAATATCCGCTTCATCGCATGGGACGTGAAGGCCGCATTGGGCCATTATGCTCAACAATCCTACTGTCTTTATGGCCACGGTTTTTCCCCCGGTATTCGGGCCGGTTATGACGACGCCCCGAATGCCGCTGTCCCCGCCCATGCGGATGTTCAGAGGGACGAAGGTGTCCCTGTCCATAAGTGGATGACGCCCGTTTACAATATTCATATATCTTGCTGTATTAACAGCAGGGGCAACGGCACATAAATCGGCGCTTAGCTTGCCCTTGGCAAAGATGAAATCCAGCTTTGCGATAACCCTCATGTTTTCCTCAAATATTTCGGAATGGTCGGCAATAAGGGCGGTCAGGGCATACAGGATTTTGCGGACCTCATTTTCTTCGTCCAGCTTAAGCATTGCAAGCTCGGCATTCATTTCATAAATGGCCGCAGGCTCGATAAAAAGGGTCGCACCTGTGGAGGATTTGTCAATTACGCTTCCCGGAATCTTGTGCTTGTATTCCTTTTTGACCGGAAGGCAGACATGGCCGCTGCGGTTTACTATAAAGCCCTCCGATAAGTATTCCTTGTTATTTTTTAGCATCCCTTCTGCTTTGCTCTTGATTTTTTCTTCAAGAATTGTAATGCCGCGCCGGATATCCCTTAGGGCATTCGAAGCGTAATCATCGACCCGGCCGTTTCTGATGCTTTTATGGATTTCATCCTTAAGCCCGTCAAGGGAATCAAGGTTTTCTTCATAATAGGGCAGGCTTAATTCAAGGGATTTGCCGCGGTTGAGATAGTCCTTCATCCTTCTTACCGCTGTCAGGAATGCAGCCATATATTCTAGCTGGTCGGGCTGCAGTATACCGCCTTGCCTGGCGGTTATAAGGTATTTATCAATATCCTTCATGGACACCAGGGGAGGGCTGCCCATGGTATCAAGGATCTTTCGGGCCTCAGTTGTATCCCTTAGTGCGGCGGTTAATTCGGTTTCTGACAAAAAGGGCGCAAGCTTGTCAAAGCTTTCTTTTGCCTGGTCGGTCAGGCAGCAGCCTTTCAGTTTCTCAATAATGGCGTCAAACTCCAGGGTTTTATATGTGTTTGTCATGTTTACTTCCTTCTTTCCGGATATTCTGGATAAGATAACGAGTTCATTTCCATCAGCGAAGGAAGAGCACAAAAAACAGCCATGGAAGCAATTCCGTAACCAATTGCTTACAGGCTGACATATTAGCATAGATATACCGATATGCAGTTACTTGTTTTGCGCCTGTTACGGATTAAGCCACTTCGGCAGGACAATAAAACCGGCAGTAGTTCATACACTCCGCGGTACGGCAAGCAGCCGGCTGGGCGGGAAATAAGCCGGAAGCCTCTGTGGCACTTGCTTCACAGTACTATTTTATTGTACTCTCCATAACAAACACAATTAACACAAAGCATTCCCCTTCACATTACAGTTATGTTAATATTACACCGTTTTCTGGATTTTGTCAAATATAACGGGTAAATTTTTAGATACTTATTCGATATAGATAAGGTTTGACTTGCCATACCTGTTAGATTATTATGGAAGAGCAGGGATAATTGGCAAGGAGAATCAGTATGAAAGCAATTTTACTGGACATGTATGGAGTAATAGTAAAGCAGACGGGTGATGATTTTGTTCCCTATATCCGTCAATTCTTTCCGGATATAGAACCGGAAGAGATTTATGATTCATGGTTCAGGGCGGATGTGGGTGAAATATCATCGCTTAAGATCTGGGAAGCCATTGGGTTTGAAGGGGATTTGGAAGCGGTTGAGAAGGCATACCTGGATACCATAGAGCTAAACGACGGCTTTATGGAATTTGTCACCGCCGCAAGAAATCGGTATAAGCTTGCCGTCGTATCGAATGACACCAGCAGGTGGAGCAGGTATCTTAGGGAAAAATTTGATATCAACAAATATTTTGATGTCATAAGCATCAGCGGGGACCTGGGTATAAGAAAACCGGATGAGCGGATTTTCCTGCTGACCGCGGAAAAACTGGGATGCAGCGCGGATGACTGCATATATATTGACGACAGAAGAAAGAACCTAAATGCAGCCGCCAGGCTGGGAATGCGGCCAATCCTTCTCAACAGCAGGAACGTGGAATATGACGGCACAACGGTAAACAGTTTTTATGAGCTGATGGACCTGCTGTTATGAAATAATGCTACATAACGGAGGAACAACCGCAAAGATTTGTGAAACAGGCAAGTATACGGAATTTAGATAAAACTGTTAATAATCCTGTTGAACAAGAATGGGCGGATGTATATAATAAATGATAAACTTTAAAATAAATATAAAATTAAGGAGAATGCCATGGAAAACATTAAGCTGGATAAGTGTTTCGGATGCGGAAAGCAAAATCCCCTGGGATTGCATCTTGATATTACATACGTGGAGAACAAGTCGCACATTGAGTTTACAGTTGATGCCAACCATTGCGGATACCCTGGGATCCTGCATGGCGGAATAATTGCTGCGCTTTTTGATGAGGCCATGTTTTATGCCGTAAAAAGATTGGGTATTGTCACAATGACGATATCCTTGTCCATAGAATATTTAAGTCCCGGTTTGGAGGGCCATAAGCTGGTCTGTGAGGCTTTGGTTGAGGGCCGTGAGGGGAGAAAGGTTGAGGTACTGGCGGAAATAAAGGATGCGGACAGCGGTAAGCTTGTGGCCAAGGCTAGAGGCGGATTCCTTGAGGTCAATCCGGAAAAGGTATTGCACAAGCAATAAAAAACACATGGGTTTAGCCATTGTTCAGACAGGATTCAGCTTGGTTTATTGACACGCAAAGCGTGTTTTTGATATTATTCTAATGTAAAAAAGGTTTAATGTATCGGAGGTGATAGCATGAGCCTTTTTAGAAAGAAAGATGATTACCTGCCAGGCTATGGAACACTTGGTTACGTTTATACAAGCAGGAGAAAAAGATTCAAAGGATTTGTCAAATCCGCTGTTGTAATGCTGTTGTGCTGCCTGTTAACAGGATTAACCGTCGGAGGAGGCATATACCTTAAGCTTTCCGAGAAAATTGACGAACTGGAGCTAAGGCTGAAGAGCCGGGAAAGCAGCACCATACTTGAAGGAGATGTAATTACTATAGAGGATGTGCTGTTTACAGCGGACGGCAGCAACTCGACAGTTACAAAGATTGCCAAGAAGGTAGGGCCTTCGATAGTAGGCATCAGAATGGTTACCCAAAACCCGAGGAACTGGTATTACAGCAGTTCTCAGCCGGCGTATGAGGGATCGGGTATCATTATTGACAGAAAAGGATACATAATGACCAATTACCATGTCGTGCAATATGCGGATCCGAAGAATTCTTTAAGCAAGAATACCACATTGGAGGTCTTCCTGTCGGATGGAAGACAGGCAATGGCAAAATACATAGGTGGAGACAAAAAGAGCGATTTGGCTGTAATTAAAATAGATTTGGATAAACTGACTCCGGCGGACCTTGGAGATTCGGATTCCCTTGAGGTCGGTGAGCTGGCAGTTGCGATAGGAAATCCCCTGGGATTGGAATTCCAGGGATCGGTTACCGTTGGTGTAATCAGCGCCCTTAACAGGACGGTCAGCATTGAAGACCGGACCTTGAACGTGATACAGACCGATGCCGCCATCAATCCGGGCAACAGCGGCGGAGCGCTGCTAAACTACAAGGGAGAAGTAATCGGCATAAATACGGCAAAAATATCAATATCCGGCGTTGAAGGCCTTGGCTTTGCCATACCGATTAATGAAGCCAAGCCGATAATTGACCAGCTTATTATGTTCGGATATGTTAAGGGAAGGCCGTATATAGGCATATCGGGCATAGAGATAACGGAGACAATATCTTACCTGTATAATCTTCCTGTTGGAATCTATATCACGGACGTGGTTCCAGACAGCGGTGCGGATAAAGCCGGAATACGTGAGGGAGACGTGCTTGTGTCGCTGGCCGGTGTTGGAGTGCGCACCATGGCTGATGTAGACACCGTAAAGGATAAGTATAAAGCCAGTGACACGGTTGAAGCCATAGTTGTAAGAAATGGAAAGAGGATAAAGCTTTCGCTTACATTTACCGAAGAGAAATAAATAAAACGCCGTGATATGATATGCGTCATAACATTATATCAATCACTAATTACGAACCGCCTGTGAAGGCGGTTTTCATTATATTTCACTATTCATGTCAAAAGGTTTATGGTATTATGTAGATAGTTAAAAACCGGGTGGTAATATGTATTTTATATTAAAACCGTATCATTAAGGGGTAGAATAAAATGCTGGAAATACCTGAAAGCTATGTTATTGCAAACCAACTTAACAATACTATAAGGGGTAAGAAGATAAAATATGTCCTGGCAAACCAATCGCCGCATAAATTTGCATGGTATCACAGGAATCCCGATGATTATGACGAGCTGCTTTCAGGCAAAACAATTGGCAGCTCCCGTCCTGTATCGGGGATGATAGAAATAGAAGCTGGGGATTGCCGGATCGTTCTCATGGAGGGAGTTTCGCCGCGATATTATGAAGACTTGATGAAAGTGCCAAAGAAGCATCAGCTTTATATAGAGTTTACGGATGATACGGCTTTGGTCTGCACCGTCCAGATGTACGGGGGGATGGTGGCATTTCATGATGGTGAGTATGATAACAAGTATTACATCCTGGCAAAGAAAAAACCATCACCGCTTACGGGCGGGTTTGACAGGCAATATTTCAGGTCGCTGCGTACGGAAGAAACAGTAAAGCTGTCGGCCAAAGCGTTTCTTGCCACCGAGCAGCGCATTCCCGGTCTTGGCAACGGTGTACTGCAGGATATTCTATACATGGCAGGAATTCATCCCAAAAGAAAGATGAAGGATGTTTCTGATGAAGAATATGACAGACTCTTTGATGCGGTCAAAAATACATTAAGGATGATGGCCGAACAGGGCGGAAGAGATACTGAGAAGGACCTGTTTGGCAACCCGGGCGGGTACGTGACATATTTAAGCAAGAATACGGCATTCACTCCATGTGTGAAATGCGGTTATGAACTGCACAAGGAGAATTACATGGGCGGTACAATTTACTACTGCGAAAACTGCCAGAAATAACTTGTGAAAGCAAAAAGAGGAGAATCTGATGTACAAGCACATAATATGGGATTTTGACGGAACGCTGTTTGACACATACCCTGTGATGACAAAAGCCGCCTTGATGGCCTTGGAAGAGAACGGCATTATTGAGCCATATGATAAGATTTTTAACCTTATGAAAACATCATTTTCAACCCTGTTTGATTACTTTTACGCAACCTATTCCAAGGATGTCGGTGAAAAGGTAATCTCCGACTTCTATAAGCACAGGCGAAAGACAGAAGCAGGCGGGGCAAAGCCATTTCCCTATGCGGCGGATGTATGCAGAAGGATATGTGAAAGCGGCCGTTACAACCATCTGTGTACCCACAGGGGAGAGTCGTCAATAAAATACCTCCGGGAATATGACATGCTTAAGTACTTCAGCGGCCTGGCTACCGAAAGCAGCAATTTTAAGAGAAAGCCTGACCCGGAGGCCTTATTATGGCTCATGAAAGAGTTTGATATTGATAAGAGCGAAGCCTTGATGGTCGGTGACCGGGATATTGATATTCTGGCGGCAAGAAATGCCGGCATGGATGGATGCTATTATAAGGGCAGCCCGTTATTTGACTGCGGTTATGCCAAATACACGGTAACCGATTTGAGGCAGATACTTGATATTCTGGAGCTGTAATGCGGTATAAATGGATGGCGCATCAGATAACAATTGCATGGTTTGGAGGATGTATGCAGGAATTATACATAAGAGAAATATGCAAAAAACATAAAATGGAATGCGGCAAAATCACAAATATAGCTGGAAGATTTGACCTTGGAGTATTCAATGTAGATGACAGGTACGTTATACGCACCTCCAGGAACCGGATGCTGGATGAAGAAATCAAGTATGACCGCATAAAGGCTTTAAAGCATGTACCGCATCTTATCCATGCCTCCGAGTTTATGATTGACGGCAGCAGGATATACTATCTTATACTGGATTATATCCAAGGGCTTGAACTGCTGTCGGTATATAATAATCTCACTCCCATTAATATTCACGACATAAGCATGAGCATATCGGAGTTTCTTAATAATCTTCACCGCATAAAAGGCAATAAGTATGATATAGGGCACTATATCCCCATAATTCCGAATCATGATAAGTCCTGGAAAGTCGGACATGAGCTTTATTGGGATTATGTCTATAACAATGTGACGGGATTGCAGCCTGACGACGGACTTGTAAAGCTCCTTAAAGCGGCTGACGGATATTTCAAGGAAAACGTATCAAGCCTCGATTATGAAGGCGGGCCGGTGCTGCTGCATAATGATTTCCATTTTAAGAACATTATCGTAAAGAACAACGCGTTTGCCGGTGTAATCGACTGGGAATGCTCACAGTACGGCGAAATGGATTTTGAACTCATTCACCTGCTTCATTGGAGCTTGTATCCGCCGTCCAAGGATTTGAACATGACGGTTATGTTTAACTCGGTGTTCCGGGAGCAGATGAAAAGCAGAGAAATACCGATGATAGAGAAGAGATTTACAATATATATGCTTGAGCATGATTTCATGCAGATAGTCTGGAGCAAAGGAAATAAAACTGATGAGTACATGCCGAGGATACGCAGCTGGCTCGATGGAAAGCTTGAGGAGTACGTCAGGAATATCATGTAGTATCAAGTACGTGGGATGAGTATGGAGTGTCAATCCATAGCGAAAGGATTTCAGGGAGAGTTTGAAACGCTCCCTATGTGAATAAAAGAAGGATGGATAACCTGGTGCCATGCTTAAGCGGCATTCTGTCCTATAATCAAATTAAGGATTCTATCTCTTTTATTTGTTCGGTGCTCAGGGGACCGAACCGCATTGCTTTGGCATTCTCCTCCACCTGCTTAACCGTCTTGAAGCCGGGAATCGGAATGGTGCGGCTGCTCTTACCCCATATATAGGCAAGTGCTCCCTGTACAAGGGTTCGGCCGCCGCTTCTTAGGATTTCCTTTATGGCTTCCAGCTTGTCAAGATACTCCGGATTCGGCTTGGCATCTTTGAAGAACATCTTTAAATCCGTTACGGATTAACATTGCCGTATGCCCGCCAGGAAAACATCCAGACAGCGGGCAATTACTCCGTCAATCTGTTCTACAGTGTAGAACTTTCCCCCCATTGCTAAACCTATCATCATGTTATAATAGGCAGTGGCTATACTTTCCGGATCCTTTTTCTTTATCTCGTTTTTCTGCATTCCCGTTTCTATAATCTTTCGTATCCTGTCCATGAAGTACATTTCAATCTTGAAGGTTTTATTATGAAGATCCTGCTTAAAGAAATCGGGCGGGTAATAGTAGTACCGGTCCCAGAATTCCATCTCCAAATTATTTATGCAGTTTTTCACATATTTTTCGAAGATATCGGACAGTATTTCAAGGGCGCTTTTATCATCCTCTATAACGGTAATGCTGTTTATGAAGCCTTCGTAATTCTCAAGAATTTTGTCAAATACGGCCTGAAAGATGCTTACCTTGCCGGGAAAGTAGAAATAAATCGAAGCTTTCTTGATGTCCACAGCCCTTGATATGTCATCCATGCTGCAGTTAAAATAGCCTTTTGTCGCAAAAAGCTCAAGGGCTTTCTCCAATATTTTTTCTCTTGTCATTTCATACCATCCCTTAAACCTACCAACCGTTAGGTAGATTATATCAGATATCTTCTTTGACTGCAATATGAATTTTATTTTAGCAATACAATCTTACCGAAATATGATATTATGTATATATGCAACGGACAGGAAGGGCAGCTAAAGGTGAAGGGACGGCGTTTTTACGAGGACATGCCCGTGTGCTTTATGGAAAACAGGCAAGCCATAGGCAGCATTTAAGAAAACATGCGAGGTAGCGATTATGAGGATTAGACCGTTTAAATTAAGCGATTCGGAACACCTGGTTAAATGGCAGGGAGATGAGAGATCCTTTGCGCAATGGTGCAAAGGCAGGTTCTCGTATCCGCTTACGGTGGAACAGATCCATCATTATTACAGGGAGATTGAAGGCAATGGGAATGCATGGACAATGACCGCCCTTGATGACAGCGGGACACCGGTCGGCCATGTTTTGATGAGGAATGCGGATTACGAGAATGAGAGCATACATATTGGCTTTATTATTATTGACCCGCAGTCCAGGGGCAAAGGATACGGCAGGGAAATGGTATCCCTGGTTGTCAGGTATTCATTTGACATCCTTAAGGTTAAGCGGGTTACATTAAATGTTTTTGACAACAACCCGTCTGCGCATAAGTGCTATAAGGCGGTAGGATTTAAGGACATAAAGCATAATGAGGCAGTCTATACGTTTAACAGTGAAAAGTGGGGAACCTTTTTCATGGCGATTGAGCGCAGTCAGGGCGGGCAAAACATGGCCTAAACGGATTATAAGCATTAGAAAAACCGGCGGAATTCCAAACCGGGATATGACTTCATAAGCAGGATGGACTTATATCCCTGGATATGTGCTTTATATATCGAGGAAGCCCACCGCGGACATGCATATGGTTCGCTGCTGCTTGAAAAAGCCAAGGAGGATGCCAAAAAAGGCGGATTTTCAAGTGTTTACCTCTGTACATGCCATGTCGGTTATTATGAGAAATACGGTTTCCAATATATAGGGGAGGGCTATCATCCTTGGGGTGAGAGCTCCAGGATTTATGAGGCAAAGCTGTAAATTTGCCCATATAACGGCCATGCGGATTTTAGGGGGAAAGGTGATATTGATTGGATATAAGGAAGATAACGGGAACCGAAAAAATCAATGCCATAAAGCTGGTTTGGAAAGTGTTTTTGGAGTTTGAAGCACCTTATTTTGAAGAAAAGGGAGTAATTGCTTTCCGAAATTTTATATCCAATCCGGAAATAATAAACGAGCTTGTTATTTATGGCGCATATGAAAACGAAAGCCTTATTGGAGTCATAGCAACAAGGAACAAGGGAAATCATATTGCCTTATTATTCGTTGACAAAAAGTATCACAGAAGGGGAATAGGGCGCAAGCTGTTTGAGGTTGTATTAAAAAACAGCACGGCAAATATTATTACCGTAAACTCTTCTCCCTATGCCATAGGGTTTTATCATAAACTGGGATTCGTCGATATCGGCAGGGAGCAGACAAGGGACGGCATGATATTCACGCCGATGAAGTATCAAAAACAGCAGAATCTGTAAAGGATGATGACTTCCTGTTATTTGTTAGGATATGAAAGGAGACATTGCATGGCAAAATATGAGAAATGGCTGAAGGGCAATTTTGACGAACTGCTTGACCGGCTGCATCGGGACATAACCAACGGCAGCATTTCTGTAAGCTACGAGGACGGAAGCACGGTAACCATCAATAATGCCAGGATGGCTGTAAGGGTTTATGAGAGGTACAGCATGACCGGCAATAACCGTGTCAGCATGAATGTAACGATCCTGGGTGTGGGAGATGATTTGTTCGTATCGGCAATCACCTCTGGCGGAAGCCAGGCGGTATTCTTTAAAATCAATACCTTGGGAGAAGAAGCATTCCTGCAGTTATTTATAGATTCTATAGAAAGCTTTCAGGCAAAGAGGTACTAATGATGAGAGAAAATACTATGAAAATGAGAATGGTGGTAACCGACCTGGACGGCACATTGCTTAGAAGCGATAAAAGCGTATCCGAAAGAACCGTCAACGTGCTGAGAAGGCTGGATGACATGGATGTAAAAATTGCCGTGGCTACTGCAAGAGCATCAAGAAGCGTATACAAGCTGGTTCCCTCCGGTTTTAGGAATATATATTATATTTTCTATAATGGGGCGTCGGTGTATTATAACAACGAGGAAATTTACAGCCGTTATATTGATGCGGTAAAAGCGAAGGAAATAGTCCTTTGGTTTTTATCACGCTATCCGGGCATTGAAATATCGCTTGAAATGCTTGGCAATCTTTATACCAACTTTGATATAAGAAAAATGGAAAGCTGGTTTCCGCCTTTTGAACAGGTTGATTTCCAAACCCTGGAATTTAAACCGGCAGGCAAAATACTGGTGAACCTCCGATACGTCGGAGATATTTCGGAGGTATATGAGTTTTTGCCTGATGACTGCAGGATTATAATAACCGACAACGGCGCATTGGGACAAATATTAAACAAGGATGTGTCAAAAGCCGGCGGTGTTAAAGCGCTTGCGGAAGTGCTGGGCATCGGGCTTGATGAGGTTATTTCGTTCGGCGATGATTATAACGATATTGAGATGATCAGGGAATGCGGCATCGGTGTCGCCATGGGCAATGCGCCGCAGGACATTAAGGATGCGGCGGATATTATAACCGCCTCCAATGACGAGGACGGAGTAGCCATAATCCTTGAGAAACTGCTTGAGAACAATATGATTATTAGCAAGTCCGGATTCATTTGGTAAAACACCTTGAAATCAAGGTGTTTTATTATGCATATAAATTTTTGTAGCCTCATTCTTACCAGTGTGATATCATATTTTTACCAGGATTGTATTTCATAATCCTTGGGGCGTTTACAGGAAAATACTATAAAAAAGGAGAACAGGAGAAGGTATATGAAATCATATGTAAAGCAAAACCGTTATATGTTCGGCCTGGGCACGGTCGGAAGGGATATGATGTATTCGTTGGTAAGCATGTACCTTATAGTTTTTCTAACCGAAATCCTCAACCTGCCTGATTCTACGATGTGGTGGATGACGGGGGCCATGACGGCATTAAGGATTTTTGATGCTGTGAACGATCCTGTCATGGGCTTTTTGGTTGACAATACCCACGGCAGGTTTGGCAAGTTTAAGCCATGGATTGTTATCGGCGGAATAATCGGCGGGATTCTTACCGTACTGCTGTTTGTCGATTATGGGATCAAAAGCCCGGCATATGTGATAATATTTGTCGTTTTGTATCTCTTGTGGGACCTGACATATGGGGCAAATGACATAGCGTATTGGTCAATGCTTCCCTCTCTCACCCTGAATCAAAAGGAAAGGGAGAAGACCGGGGCATTTGCCAGAATATGCGCTAATGTTGGACTGTTCGTAACAGTGGTTTTAATCATTCCGGTTACAAACGGATTGGGAGGAGATACGAAGGCGTGGCTGACTGTGGCAATCGGAATAGTCCTGCTGACGTGGGCATTCCTGGCCTTTACCGTATTTGGCGTTAGGGAGGACAAGAGCATACATGTAAAGCAGGATTCGACATCACTAAAAGAGATGTTCATAGTCCTGTTCAAGAACGACCAGCTCATGTATACGGCGATATCCATGGGCTTGTTCATGATAGGATATACGACAACAACGACCTTTGGTACATACTATTTCAAGTACGCATTTAAAAATGAAGATATGTATTCGGTATTTGCGGCTATTCTGGGTGTGACACAGCTTGCCGCCCTGTCGGTGTTCCCATTGTTCTCAAAGAAATTCAGCCGCAGGACCCTGTATACGTTTTCCACGGTTTTAGTGGTGCTTGGGTACCTGATATTCTTCTTTGCTCCGATGAAAATGATCTATGTCGGAGCGGCGGGCATTCTCCTGTTTATAGGCGAAGCCTTCATACAGCTGCTGATGCTGATGTTCCTTGCCGATACGGTGGAATATGGCCAATGGAAGCTGGGCAACAGAAATGAAAGCATAACATTCTCCGTGCAGCCTTTTATAAATAAAATCGGCGGCGCAATTGCCAGCGGTATTGTCCTTGCGACCCTGATACTGTCCGGCATAAATTCGGCCGAAACGCCCGACGATGTTACGGAAACGGGACTATTGATGCTAAAGTTCTCCATGCTGATCCTCCCGATTGTCTTCATCTTGATAGGATACTTGATATACAGAAAGAAATTCAGGATTGACAAGGAACTGTTTGATAAGATTATTGACGAGCTCAAAGCCCGGGGTGATATAAATAAATAGAAAGAGGATGCGGGTGGCAAATCATGAGTAAGAAGAACAAGATAATCCGTTCCTTATGTTAAGGCACTGCAGGATGCTGTTAAGGATATGGCGGAACATGTGGATGAAGAAGGCATATGCCGAATGGATGTTGCTGATGATACCTGTTAATATTACATTTCATCGTTTATCATCTGCCTGGTTTGAAAGAGTGACGTGAGGTATGAAAAAATATATTGATTTAAGCCGAAGCATAGTAAATGACATGCCGGTTTATCCCTATGATGACAAGGTGCGGCTTTTCCAGGACAAATTCCTGGATAAGGACAAGTATGTAAATCACAGGCTTGAGATTGGTATGCATTCCGGCACGCATATTGATACGCCCATGCATATGACCGAGAGCAGCGCTTTTATCGGAGACATGCCTTTGGAAAGGTTTGCCGGAAGAGGAGTTCTGCTTGATGCCAGAAACGAAAGAATTATTAAATACAAGGACTTTTACTCCGATATGGTTGGAAAGGACGACATAGTCCTGGTATACACGGGCCATGGGGATCTATACGGTACCGGGGAGTATTTTACGGACCAGCCCGTAATAGATGAAGGTCTGGCGGATTTCTTTGTTGAGAAGAAAATAAAAATGCTGGGCGTAGATATGCCTTCCCCGGACAACTATCCTTTTATTGTTCACAAGAAGCTGTTTTCAGCCAATATTCTTATCATTGAGAACCTTACAAACCTGTCGGAGCTTATAGGTGTAAAAGCATTCGAAGTTATCGCCTTTCCGCTGAAGGTAAGGGCGGAGGCATCAATGGCAAGAGTGGCGGCATGTATAATAATATAAGGGGGCATCATATGGATGCCCCTTGAATTACTTGATATTACTCTTCTTCCTCTTTGTCATCTTCCTTATCCTTCATCAGGACTATATGCACCTTGTCGATCCTGTTTTTATCCACCGACGCCACCGTAAATATGGCGTTTTTATCCTTGACTGTTTCGCCCTCCTCCGGGATGTGATCCAATAGGTATATGATATGGCCGGCTATAGAATCATAGTCGGTGGCTTCAATATCCAGTCCCAGGGCTTCGTTCAAATCGTCCAGCTTCGTATTGCCGTCAACGATGTATTCATTTTCTGACAGGGACTTTATGCAGTCCTCTTCATCGTAGTCATACTCATCCCTGATTTCGCCGACTATTTCCTCAAGAAGGTCTTCTATGGTTATCAGTCCGGCAGTAGCACCGTACTCGTCAAGTACGATTGCCATCGGAATGGAGTTTCTTCTCATTTCTATCAACAGCTCGGAGGTTTTCTTATATTCGTAGGTAAAGTAAGGCTCTCTCATGATATCGGTGATTTTAAAATCCGCCTTGTTCCCGTCATAGAAGAAAACATCCTTCAGATTTACGATTCCTATTACATTATCACGGCTTTCCGCATAAACAGGAAGCCTTGAATATTTATCGGCAGCGAATAAACGCACAAGCTCGTCATAGGTAAGGTCCACACTTGCAAAGGACATATCAATTCGCGGAACCATAACATCCTTGGCCAAAGAATCACCGAAATCAACCACGTTGGTAATCATCCGGCGTTCCTCGCTTTCAATTACGCCTTCTTCATGGCTGACTTCAAGTATGGTTCTAAGCTCGCTTTCAGTCATGGATGTAGGCTTCTCATTCGGATTTATTCCAATCAGCTTCATTATGCCATTGCACAGTTTATTGATAATAAATATAACCGGGGTCAGCACCACTGTAAGTATTTGAACGGGTCTGGCAACAAGAAGCACCATCCTCTCGGCCTTTATGGCGGATATGGATTTCGGCGTAATTTCTCCGAATACCAAAATCAGCAGTGTAAGCACGCCTGTCGCAAGACCGACCCATTTGTTCCCCCACAGGTCAATTGCCATGGTTGTGGCAAGTGAAGACGCTGAAATATTGACTATGTTGTTTGTAATCAACAATGCGCTGAGCATCTTTGTAGGGTCTTCAATCAGCTTTAATGCAGTCTTGGCACCTTTGACATCGTCATCTGCGAGGCTTCTTATCCTGAGCTTGTTTACGGCCGTAAGAGCAGTCTCCGATGCTGAAGATAAAGCAGAAAACACCAATAATACAAATAAAAATACCGCTCGAGCGGTGTCACCCGCGTCCAAAAAATCATCTCCTAAAAAATAAATATTGCAATATGCGTACAAATAGGCATTATACATGACTATTTACAGCATATATGCTTTATTATCTTACAAGATAGTGAATTAAAAGTCAACATAAAATAGTGCTACCGTCAAATCAAATAATTCCTATTGTGTATGTCCTATAAATATTGTATTATCGTCATTGTAAACCTAAATAATAGAATCAATTGATTCTAAAATGACATGACTATAAATCCATTTATATGTTATAGATAAGAGGTATTGATGTGAGAAAGAAGTCCCATATAGAGGAAACCTTTGATATTCTCATAAATGAAATCAAGAGGATAACTGTTGATTACGATTTCAGCAAGGGAATAAACCGCTACTATGCAAAGCACCTGGGGGTCATAACCCATTATCTGGCCGATTATTTTACATTTCCGCATAATTCATGCTATACGGGTTCCATGACGGATCATGTATATTATGAGAAGGAATTGAAATACAGGCTGAGGGAAGCTCTCAGCATGGAAATCATGAATGAGAAGCCGTATGAGGATGAGCAGCTTAATACGCTGGAAGAAATTATCCATTTCATCAAAGCGGCACATAGGGAATATCTCAAAGCCCTTAAGGCTGTAAAGCGGGATATACAATATATTATTGAGCTTTGTACCAAGGTTGTGCGGGCTATCCTGGAGTTCTTTAAAAGAGCGTATATGTCTCTTCAAAAGGGAATGGAACCTTCTTTCGGCTAAGCCGATGTATGAATGATATAAAGGCACCGTTATATCAGGCACTGTGATGTGCCTGTTGATACCGGTGCCATTTTTATTGGCTTTATTTATAATACGGGATTATGTCTTATACGAAGGATTTCCGTGATTTCCGCTATATAGAGGGTGTGAATGTCGCCGTTAGGATACCAGGTTTTCACCAGCCGTTCATCGAGCAGTCCTTCCAGGTTAAGCGGCTGCTTGAACAATTTTTTGCAAATGAGGGCATAATTTGCCTCGTCAAAATAAGGGGTGCCGTTGTAATAGGCAAGTGTCAGTCCGGATTTTTCGATCTTATTCTCAGTCCGGCCCGAAACGGTGCCAAGGTAATTGAGGGTTTTCCTGTAATCCTTGTCAAAAAAGCATAGAGAAAATGTGCTTTCCCTGTCTATAAACTCCTTGGTATATCTTTGCGGTCTAATAACAACAAATGCGACATTCTTTCCATACATGACGCCGAGTCCACCCCAGGAGGCCGTCATGGTATTAGCCTTCTCTTCATTTCCCGCCGTAATAAGCATCCAGTCTTTACCGATCAGTTCAAATGCATTCTTGCGGAATTGCTCGGCAGTGATTATTTTATAATGGTTCATCCCATCATCCCCCGTTAACCAGAAATATATTACGTATTTAATGTTAAATTTGATGATGTTATAAGTCAAGCAAAATACAAATACACAACAGGATTACTCATGCATATATTGAATAATAATAACCGTTAGGGTGTTTATATGATAATCCATGTGGTACAGCAGGGTGAAACCCTTGCGTCGATAGCCGCGCAATATGGTGTCACTCCTGAAAGACTGATTATAGATAATGAGCTGCCCAATCCGGAGAACCTGGTGGTCGGTCAGAGCATGATTGTACGGATTCCAACCCGGGTTCACACCGTTGCCGCCGGTGATACGCTGGCAGGTATTGCGCAGCAGTACGGCATTTCCGTTGATGAATTGTTAAGGAACAATCCCTGGGTGGCTGTCGGGGCATTGGAGCCGGGACAGACGCTGCTTGTTTCATATGAAAGGGATCCGGTGATTGATGCGGCATTGATAATCGGCTACCTGTATCCCTTCATAAACCGCAGCGTCCATCTGAAATCCCTTCCTTTCCTGACATACCAATCGCTTTTTACCTATGGCTTTACACCGGCCGGGGACCTGGTGCCGATACAGGATGAGCAGCTGATAGCCGCAGGATATGAAGCAGGGGTGCCTCCCATAATGGTACTTGCCCCAATGTATGCAGACCAGACATTCGATCCTCAGATTGCCCATGACATGTTTATAAGCCAGGAAGGGCAGAACAGGCTTATTGATAATATAATCGCAACGATGCAGGATAATGGGTATATTGGAGTGGACATTGATTTTGAGTTTATCCGTCCCGAGGATAAGGAGCTGTTCATCGGCTTTATCTCGAATGTGAAAAACAGGCTGGAGCCCCTGGGGCTGCTTACCCTGGTTGCTCTTGCACCAAAAGTCTCGGGGGAAATGACAGGGCTGTTGTACGAAGCCCATGATTACCCGAGGATAGGGGCGATTGCGGATTTGGTCCTTCTTATGACATACGAGTGGGGGTATCTCCTCAGTCCTCCCATGCCGACAGCGCCGATTAACAATGTGCGGCAGGTACTGGAGTATGGTGTGTCGGTTATTCCCAGGGAGAAAATATTAATGGGGATACCTAATTACTGCTATGACTGGGCTCTTCCTTTTGTGCAGGGGCAGATGGCGGAAGCCTTAAGCAACCAGGAGGCCGTAGCCCGTGCCGCCCGGTACGGCGCAACCATCCAGTTTGACGAGACGGCACAGGTTCCTTTCTTCTATTATACTAATGAAGAAGGGATTCAGCATGTTGTTTATTTTGATGATGCCAGGAGTATGAATGCAAAGCTTCGCCTGATAGCAGAGCTTAATCTCAGGGGTGCCGGCATATGGCAGATCATGGATTTTTTCCCGGCTTTATATATGACAATAAATGAGCTGTTCACAATCGAAGAAGGATAATGAACAGGTTATCTCAAGCGATTATTTATATTATGTTTGAGGACGGGACATATATGTGGTATTATAGAATATGTATTGGGGCTTTAACGCCGGGTATCTTATGGACAGTTGGATAAACGTCCGAAAAGACAAGGAGACATAATTATGGGAAAGCGCGTTTTAAAAGAAATAATGAGTTGGGCAGTAATGTTTGCCATAGCGATAGTACTGGTGCTGTTCATCAACCGGTTTGTTTTTTTTCAGGTGGTGGTGCCTACCGGCTCCATGGAAAGCACCATTATGACCGGAGACAGGGTATTTACGTTCCGGCTGTCATACCTGTTCAGCGAGCCAAAGCGGGGGGATATAGTGGTATTTCCGTTTCCTGATAACGAAGAAATTGATTATATAAAGAGAATAATCGGTGTCGGCGGTGACAAGATCGAAATCAAAGAGGGCGTATTATTTATAAATGATGAGCCGGTGGAAGAGGATTATCTTAATGAACCGATGAGAAAAGAGAATTTTGGCCCGGTCATCGTTCCCGAGGGATGCTATTTTATGATGGGAGACAATAGGAATGAATCGGCCGATTCGAGATACTGGGAAAACCCCTTTGTTAAAAGGGAGAAGATCAAAGGCAAGGCGATTTTCAAATACCCGGGCTTTGCGTGGCTGAACTGATCTTGTGATATGGCAGTAATAAAGGCATACAGGCGGTGATTATAACATAAAGATTAGCCTGTATGCCTTTTTATGTTGTTTATGTTTAATACTGACCAATGGTGCATGGTGTATTAATGCCTGCTTAAGTATTCTTCATAATGCTTTAATATTTTCTCCATGGCCTGCTGTCCCGGCGCACCGGTAGTGTTTCTCCTGTTTACGCAGGCGGTCAGGCTTATGGCTTCATAAATGTCCTCCTCGAACGCAGGGCAGGCAGCCTTATAATCAGCCAGGCTCAATTCGTCAAGGGAAATGCCCCTCTCTATGCAGGTTAACACCAGTTGTCCTATTATACCGTGGGCGTCCCTGAAAGGCACTCCCTTGTTCACAAGATAATCGGCCGCATCGGTGGCATTGGTAAAGCCCTTTGCCGCACTGGCCGCCATGATATCCTTGTTGAACTTCATGGTTGAGAGCATTTTGTCTGTCAGGACTATGCAGCTTTTTACCGTATCAATGGCATCGAAGGTTAATTCCTTGTCTTCCTGCATATCCTTGTTGTAAGCCAGCGGAAGCCCCTTCATGGTGGTAAGAAGGGATATTAAAGCACCGTAAACCCTGCCGGTTTTTCCCCTTACCAGCTCAGCTATATCCGGGTTCTTTTTCTGGGGCATTATTGAAGATCCGGTGGAATACGCGTCATCCAGCTCGATGAAGCGGTATTCGTTGCTGTTCCATATGATGATTTCCTCGCTCAGGCGGCTGAGATGCATCATGATAACGGAGAGGGCCGACAGAAGCTCAATTAAATAATCCCTGTCGGACACGCCGTCGATGCTGTTTAAGGTAGGCCCGTCAAAGCCCAGGAGAGAGGCGCTGTATTCCCTGTCAAGGGGATATGTGGTTCCTGCCAGCGCTCCGGAGCCTAAAGGAGAGAGGTTCATCCTATTATAAGCATCCGTCAGTCTTGAGCGGTCCCTCTTAAACATCTCGAAATATGCGCCCATGTGGTGGGCCAAGGTTATGGGCTGTGCCTTCTGCAGGTGTGTAAATCCCGGCATATAGGTTTGGATGTTATCCTTCATGATATTATAAATCGTCGTAAGGAAATTCTTCAGCAGGGCATCGGTCTCCTTAATCTCTTCCCTTATGTAGAGCTTCATGTCGAGGGCTACCTGGTCGTTTCGGCTGCGCCCGGTATGAAGCTTTTTGCCGGTATCGCCTATTCTTCTGATAAGCTCGGACTCGACAAAGCTGTGGATATCCTCATATTCCTGTGAAATCTCAAGCTTGCCTTCGGATATTTCATCCCTTATTTCCTCAAGCCCCTTGACAATGAGGTCCCGTTCGGAATCGGTTATTATGTTCTGCTTTGCCAGCATGGTGGCATGGGCAATGCTGCCTTCGATGTCCTGACGGAAAAGCTTTCTGTCGAAGGATATGGAGGCATTGAAATTATGGACAAGCCGGTCTGTTTCCTTTGTAAAGCGTCCGCCCCAGAGCTTCATATGATCTACTCCTTGAATTTGATGATTATAATCACATGCTATATTAACCTAATGCGGCAAATTATTCAAGAAAAACTTATAAATATACAAATGAAATATATAAGCATTTTACAGCCCGTAAAGCCGGCTGAATTTATCCTTCAGGTAATTGATATAATAATCCGCGTTGAATTCTTCACCGGTTACATCCTTAAGTATCTGGTTGGTGTTCTTTGTTGCGCCGTACTTATGGATGTTGTCCCTTAGGAACTCCCGGATTGGAGTAATATTTCCCTCCTTCAGGTATTCGTCCACGGGCATGACTTCCTTCATCCTGGCAAATATCTGCGACGATATGGCAGACCCGATGGCATAGGAAGGGAAGTATCCGAACTCGCCGAAGGACCAGTGGATATCCTGCAGGATGCCATCCGCGTCATTTGTCGGTGTTATGCCCAGATACTCTTTATATTTCCTGTTCCAAAGGCCCGGCAGGTCTTCCACGTCAACCTCACCGGAGAAGATAGCCTTTTCAACTTCATAGCGGATTATGATGTGAAGAGGGTAGGAAAGCTCGTCCGCCTCGGTCCGGATAAGCCCGGGCTCGGACTTGTTGATTCCGCGTATATACTGCTCAAGGCTAACGTTTTTCATGTTTTCGGGATAAAGCTCAACAAGCTTTGCGTAAATGGGTATCCAGAATGCTTCGCTCCTGCCGATGACATTTTCAAACAGCCTGGACTGGGATTCGTGCATACCCATGGATGTTCCGGTGCCGACCATGGTCTGTGTGAGGGAATCGTCAATATTTAACTCGTACAAGGCATGGCCGGTTTCATGTATAATTGAAAAAATGGCGCTTTCAAGGTTGTTTTCCTTGAACTTGTTGGTAATTCGGACGTCATGATTATGAAGATTTAATGTGAACGGGTGGGCACTTTCGGCAATAACACCTCTGTTGAAATCAAAGCCAAGATAACCGCTTAGGTATCTGCAGAATTTCTTTTGCTTCTCAACATCATAGGTCAGGTAATTATAGCTTTTATCAATGGTGTCCGCCTTCCCGGCCACCTGCTTAAGCAATGGCACTATTTCCTTTTTGATTTTCTCAAAGAATTCATCCAGGTCCTTTATGCCGAAGCATTCCTCATAATCGCTGAGAAGCACGTCATATAGCTGCTGGCCCTTCTTAACCCGGTATCCGGCGAATTTTTTCTTGTATTCAATTATCTTTTTCAGATAAGGGGCAAAATGCCCGAAGTCCTTATCCTTTTTAGCCTTTGCCCAGGCCCTTCCGGCAACGATGGTCAACTCGTTAAATGCCTTGAACTCTTCAGGAGGGATTCTTTCGAGCTGTTCATATTTTTTAGCTAGCTTTTTGACTATGGCCTTTTCCTTGTCCGTAAGCTCTTCCTGTTCCTTTTCCTCCTGGAGCTTGCCAAGAAGCTTTTTGACATCGTCATTTATCAGGCATTTCATGTATTCATCCGAGATGATGCCTACAACCCTGGAGGTATACCCGGCGGCCTCAAAGGGCGCAGCGGTCTGATCATCCCATTCAAACAGGCTCAATGCGGTTTCCATTGCCATGGCCTTGTCCAGGTATGGCTGAAGCTTTTCAAAAGTTTTGCTCATCTTTTTCACCTTTAATACCCGTATACAAATGGTTATACGGAGAATATCCTTTCTATCAATAATATAATAGTATAACAATATTTATAATCCATAGCAATCCATAATTATCTGTCAATACCTTTTCCTGCCTCTCAAGAATTATCGCAGCTGATTCCCCGGCTTTTATCCGGACACATCCATTAATTCCTCAATTATTTTACTGAATATGCTGATTTAAAATCCAGAGCTGTGCAAAATTGCATTTTGTGAACTCTACTCTGGGTTGAACTCGGAGAAAGCTGTTCGATTGTACTCAACTAATGAACAATCTAAACTATGGGTAGTTCGTATAGCAGTTACGGAGGAGTAATTGATGAAAAGTGGACGAGCGGCGAATATACTCATATTCATTTTAAGAATTGCCATATTGTTTTTGGTTGTAATAATGTTTGTACCAGCGGTTAATCCGGCAAACATATGTGAATATATGAACAAAAACTTATCACTGTTTACTTCGGCTTATTCCTATTCCCAGTTAACTGAAGGGCTGGGGCGGGCCTTTAACAAGGGATGGATTTTTGTTTCCACAATGAAGCTTCTTAATGCGTCCAGCATAATTACGGTAATCGGCGCAGTTATCATCGGCGCTTGCGGATGTATGTCACTGGGCAATTTAAAGTTCAAGAGATTGGGATATAAATTTGCCGTGGCCGGCTGTTTGATTATTGCCGCAGGACTTATAGGCATCCATCAGGCTTATATCCAGGTATCGGGAACGACAAATCCTGAAAAAATAAAGCCTTCATTTCCAAATGGATTTTACTTCTTTTTTATTTGTGTGGCTTTAATTCTTATGCTTGCTGTTTTACTTCAGATTATACAGCCCAAAGCCGAAAAGCAAATGAAATACGAAATGGAAACCAAGTACAGGTTATTCTTGATGATATTGCCTTTTCTTGCCTTAAGCTTTGTTTTTACATATCTTCCCCTTTGGGGCTGGCGCTATGCGTTTTTTGACTATAAAGTTGGCGATACATTAGGCCGTGAAAACTTTGTTGCGTTTAAATGGTTTACATTTTTGTTTAAGAATGAGGCAACGGTTAGGGATTTTTTCAGGGTTTTAAGAAACACATTAATTATGAGCGGCATTGGCTTGCTTATGAGCTGGCTCCCCATGGCATTTGCAATTTTTCTCTCCGAGATTAGAAATACAAAAATTAAACGGTTTGTACAGACCTTTACAACGGTTCCAAACTTCTTAAGCTGGGTTTTGGTTTACGCGGTAGCCTTGGCCATATTTTCGACAGATGGTTTTATCAGTTCATTGATGATTAATTTGGGCATATGGGATTCGGGCAGGAATTACCTGATGAGCGACTCGCTTACTTATCTGAAAATGTGGCTTTGGGGAACCTGGAAGAGTCTTGGGTGGAATTCAATCATTTATATCGCAGGAATTTCCGGTATTGATCAGCAGCTGTATGAAGCGGCAACGGTTGATGGGGCGGGAAGATTTCAAAAGATGTGGCATGTTACGGTGCCGGGTTTGATGTCGACGTACTTTGTTTTATTGCTTTTGTCAATAGCCAATATATTGAGCAATGGAATGGATCAGTATCTTGTATTTGAGAACGCAAACAATACCAAATCAATAACCGTATTGGATTTGTATGTTTATAAGCTCGGAATTGACAAAGGCCTGATTCCGATATCAACGGTGGTGGGCATGTTTAAATCACTGGTAAGCGTTACGCTGCTGCTTACCGCAAACAAGTTATCCAAGCTGATCCGTGGAGAAAGCATCATATAGGGAGGAAAAGAAATGTTTATGCTCTCCGAAACCAGGAAAACTAAGAAGAGGAAAAATGGAGAATTATACAGGAAAAGCAAACTCGATATACTGTTTGATATTATAAATTATACGTTCTTTATCAGTTTTACCCTGTTATGCTTGTTCCCTTTTTACTACATCCTCATCAATACAATCAGTGACAATGGACTGGTTAGAGCCGGCAAGATTAATTTTATACCTCAGGGGTTTCATTTAAAAAACTATTTATCACTGTTTGCAGTAAACGATCTGTCAGTTTCGTTCTGGGTAACCCTGGTCAGAACTCTGCTTGGAACAGCGTTAATGGTGATATCCTCCGGATTTGTGGGTTATCTTGTTACAAAGAAGCAGATGTGGGGGAGAAAAATATGGTATAGGATGCTTATCATATCCATGTATTTTAACGCAGGCCTGATTCCTTGGTATATGAATATGTCAACGCTTGGCCTGACCAACAGGTTCGCTGCATACATAATTCCGTCCATTGTGGCGCCGTACAATATTATTCTTGTTAAAACATATATTGAATCTATTCCTGAAGAGATAGAAGAAAGCGCAAGAATAGACGGCGCAGGATATCTTGTAATATTCAAAAGCATTATATTCCCTCTGTCAAAACCGATTTTGGCTACTATAGCGGTATTTGGCGCTGTAGGGCATTGGAACTCCTTTACCGACTCGCTTATATTAATGCAATCCAATCCGTCATTATACACTTTGCAGCACAGGCTGTACATATACTTGAATACCTCGTCAAATTTAAAGGCGTTAATGCAATCCGGCGGGGTAATAACACAATCCATGATAGAGAGTCAGCTAAACAGCAAGGTAATCAGCTATACAATTTCCATGATAACAGCCATCCCTATTCTGTTGGTATACCCGTTTATGCAGCGCTATTTTGAAAAGGGAATCATGATGGGAGCAGTAAAAGGATGAATATTATATTTATGCGCAATGGCGTATAAATGTAATCATATATTTTACAACACCTATATTTGCAGAAGGGAGGATTTTATTTGGTTAAAAGAAAGAAAATACTGGCTTTATTATTGGTAGCAGCAATGATGGGCTCATTAATCGCTTGTGGAGGTAAAGGTAAGCAGGATGATGCGACACCGGATGACGAGACTGTACAAACATCGGATACAAATACTAAAGGGAAAGAGAACGGAGAGAAAACCGGCAGGGAAATACCGGCCGACGTTATTCCCAAGGAAACGGTTACACTTGTTGTTTATAGCCAGCTGGCTAATTATTCCGGAGAACAGGTTGGCTGGTTTGGCAAGGTAATGCTCGACAAGTTCAATGTCAAGCTGAACATCATACCTGACAGTGAAGGTACCTTTGAAACCCGAATGGAATCCGGCAATCTCGGAGATATTGTTATATGGGGTGATTCGTATGACAGATACCTCCAGGCCGTAAAAAATGACATGCTGTTTGACTGGGAAGAAGAAAACCTCTTATATGAATATGGCGCTTACATAGCTCAGAATTGCACCCTGGCACTGGAAAGCAACAGGGCAAAAAGCGGCAATGGCAAAATATATGGCATAGGCGGCGAGGTGGCGGATACCAGGGAAACCATTTCTGATTTCCAATATACCTGGGACATTCGCTGGGATTTATATGAGCAGCTTGGAAAGCCTGAGGTAAAAGACCTGAATGATCTGTTCGATTTATTGTGCAAGATGCAGGAGATATGTCCTACCGATGATAATGGCAATAAAACGTATGCCGTATCCATGTTCAGTGATTGGGACGGGGATACAGTCAACTTCCCCGCGGATCTTGTAAAGGCATATTATGGCATGGAGTCATGGGGATTTGGCTTCTATCATCCTGTAACGCAGGAATACTATGATATATTTGATGAAAGGTCCCATTATATTGAGGCCCTCAGATTTTACAACAGGTTATATCAAAAGGGATTGGTAGATCCCGATTCCCTGACACAGGGCTGGAACGGTTTTACCGAGGATGCGCAGAATGGCACGGCATTGTGGAATACGATAAGCTGGATGGCCAGCGGTTTTTATAATACCGACACCCACCTGTCGGAGGGGAAGGCTATGTTCTCCCTTGTTCCCAAGGACGCTGTGGTTTTAAACTGGGGACAAACACCCGAAGGGACAAACCGCACATGGTCCATTGGTGCCAAAACGGAATATCCTGAATTATGCATGGCAATTATCAACTGGTTATATACACCTGAAGGCGTTATGACGGCAAACTATGGCCCAAAGGATGTATGCTGGTATTATGAAAATGGCAAAACATACTTCACAGAACTCGGAAAAGCCTGCAGCAAAGACGGCGATACCGAAATGCCGGGAGATTATAAGGGAACCTTTAATGATGGCCTGTTCCATATGAATAATAAGACATGGAGCTTGAATTCGGTTAATCCCGATACGGGCGAGCAGTATGAAAAGAGCAGATGGGCCAGCAATAAACAGGAAGCCCAATATGAGATTGAGCAGAGATGGAGGGACTGGTCCGGCTTTGACAGCTCATTTGATTATATTACTTCCGGTAAATATAATGTTGTATTGGGCGTCAGCTATACTACCGAACCCAAATCGGATGAACTGACCGTTATATGGAACCAGGTTGCCGAGTGCATAAGAACAAATTCGTGGAAAGCAATATATGCTTCATCAGACCAAGAGTTCGACTCAGTCATAAATGACATGGAGACAGATGCCAGGAAATATGGGTATGATGAATGCCTGGAATATCAGTTAAGACAGGTAGAAATCAGAAGGGCGGCAGAAAATGCTGTAAAGTAGAAGCAGCATAGCTCTTTTCAAACGGATAGGGCGGGATTCTCTGAATCCCGCCCTATCTGTTATGCATGATTTTAAGGAATAGGCTGAATCAATGCTTTCTTTATTGCTTGTCATTGGCGATTGTGCATGCGAATCAACTCATGGTTGAGCCGGGATAGTAATATTCTATTGAATACAACTCTAAGTAGTGCTAATCTTTAATTAGAATATTATCTATTCTGAGAGGGCGCTTATGGAAACAACTGTTTTTGGTGCAAATCTGGCAATGTTTCGTAAGTTAAGGGGATTAACCCAGGAAGAGCTGGCCGGCAAGGTGGGGGTTTCAGCTCAAGCGGTATCAAAATGGGAAAATGGAAGCTATCCGGATGGAGCATTGCTGCCAAACATTTCAAAATGCCTGGATGTTTCCCTGGATGTTTTGTTCGGACTAAAGGCCCAGAATAATGTTAGCAACAAAAGAATGCTGGAAAAAAACCTGATTGAAGAACTGCAGAAAATACCTGAAGAGAATAGAATTGACAGGATTCTTGAGATATGCTATGCAATTATATGTTCTTATCACTTATGTTCGGATGAAGTAAAAGAAATGCCTAAAAAACTAAATATCGAAGCCAGAGGGGAAATAAAGACCGACAATACACTGGCAAGGATGAGATTGAATGAAGACCTTCAGTATTTTTGGGTGATGAAGATTCCGAAGAATGGGGTCAATAGCTTTGCCAGGGTTGATGACGAGATATTGGAATTGTTTAAGATTCTTTCCCAGGAGGATTACCTTAGAGTTATATATTTCTTTGCCGCTACGAAGCGAAATTATTTCATAACAAAGAAAAAGCTTAATAAAATATTTAAATATGATGAAAAACATATATGCCAGATTGTAGATACACTGAATAGACTCGGAATTATATGGAAGGTAAATATAGAGATGGATAACATTAGGGAAGAGGTATATGGATATTGCCATAACTCGGCATTCCCAATGCTGATGGCCTCGGCAAAGGCCTACCTTACATATGGAGATTATAACGAACAGGTATATGAAAACTGGTCACAGGGAGCTTTTTGCCCGGAAGAAACGGATTATGATGACTTGGATGATACAACCAGGGAATTTTCTTTTGAAAATGAGCATAATTAGCTGAGCTGGCTAAAAACAATATTTTAATAAATATTAGAAGTTTTATCATTCATTTTTTTATGCTTGCCCTAGGGGATATTGTTATATATAATATGGTGTGATATAAGTTTTATCATTGACTTGGCAGAATGGATTCAATTATTATGTAAATGGAATTTTATTAATTTATACCAGGAAAGGATGGACAAGAAATGAGCAGATTTAAGATTGAAAAGGTAATTGGACGCGAAATACTCGATTCCAGGGGAAATCCCACCGTTGAGGCCGAGGTAATACTTGCTGACGGCAGCGTTGGCAGGGCAGCGGTTCCTTCGGGTGCGTCAACAGGGGCTTTCGAGGCTGTTGAGCTTCGTGACGGCGACAAGAAGAGATATCTTGGTAAGGGAGTAAAAAAAGCCGTAGAGAATATTAATACGACGATAGCATCTGCCATTTGCGGTATGGATGCAAGCAATCAGGCCGAACTGGATGCAGCTATGATCAAGCTTGACGGAACACCTAATAAAGGCAAGCTTGGTGCAAATGCTATTCTTGGAGTATCCCTGGCAGCAGCCAAGGCGGTAGCCGCATCACTGAACATGCCGCTTTACCGTTATATCGGCGGTGTGAATGCAAAGACACTGCCCGTTCCCATGATGAACATCATAAACGGCGGTAAGCATGCCGATTCCAGCTTAAACATCCAGGAATTCATGATTATGCCCGTAGGCGCAAAGACCTTCAGCGAAGCCATGGAGCAGAGCGTAACCGTATTCCATACATTGAAGAAGCTGCTTAAGGACGACGGATATGTTACCGCTGTCGGCGACGAAGGCGGATTTGCTCCCAAGTTTAACAGCGATACACAGGCCCTTGACTACATCATGAAGGCTATAGAAGCGACAGGATACCGTCCCGGCGAAGATTTCTACATTGCAATCGACGCCGCTTCAACAGAGATGTACGATGAGGCAAAGAAGGCGGGAAGAGAAGGCGAGTACCTGTTCTGGAAATCCGGAGAGTTCAAGACCGTTGACCAGATGGTTGATTTCTGGGATGAAATCTGCAGCAAGTACCCTGTAATTTCACTTGAGGACGGCCTTGCGGAAGAGGATTGGGAAGGCTGGAAGAAGCTGACCGAACGTATCGGACACAAGGTTCAGCTTGTTGGTGACGACCTGTTCGTAACCAATACCGAAAGAGTGAAGAAGGGTATTGACATGGGTGTTGCCAATTCAGTCCTGATTAAGGTTAACCAGATTGGTTCCCTGACTGAGACCCTGGATGCCATTGAGATGGCAAAGAACAACAAGTGGACAGCTATCGTATCCCATCGTTCCGGTGAGACCGAGGACGTTACCCTGGCCGATATCGCGGTGGCAACCAATGCCGGGCAGATCAAGACCGGCGCTCCTTCCAGGACCGACCGTGTTGCAAAATACAACCAGCTTCTCAGGATCGAACAGGAGCTTGGAAGCAACGCAGTATATCCCGGAAAGAAAGCGTTCAAGGTCAGCAGATAAGCTGGTTGAGCCTTCAATAATAAAAGGACAATAGTAAGTAACCATAAAAGTTCAATAATAAGAGGGGGTGTATTACACCCCCTCTTATACTGCCGTCGGCATCGCGCAGTTATTCCGCTGATATTGCATTTAATACATCAGTATCTTATATCATAGGGTTTTTCAGATATCCTGCAGCGGTGGCTTTTGATTACATTTCCGCTTTCCACCGCTATAATTCTTTCGGTATCCATGCTCCAGTAATAGGGCATGTTGTCATACATGCTGTAGTCATCCCATAAGGAATCGTCATATGGTCTTAAATGGTCAGGAAAATACTTTATATTTGTTGACATCCTGTTCACCTCTCATAGTGATCAGTAAAAGGATTTTTTCTATTTTAAATATATATCGGGATTTTGAATTTTTCAAGTATGTCTGTTATTTGACATTTTTTGAAGCTCAACCACGGCAATCGGGGCAATGGCCAGCATATACACGACAGCCCATTGGCGGAGGGTCAGGGGTACCGACTGAAATATTTTGGCAAGAGGAGCTATGGATATTACGGCCATTTGCAGGAACGTGCAGATTAAAAACGACAGCACAAGCTTTTTATTTGAGAACAATCCTATCTGCGACAGGGACAGGTGGCTCCTCATGTTAAAGGAATGGAACAGCTGGGACAGGCTTAATACCGCAAAGCACATGGTCCTGCCCACCCTGGGAACATAATAGGTGCTTCCTCCATGCCCGATGAACGATTTGAACAGTCCGGGCATATCATAGAACTTAGCGCCGATGACAAAAGCCCCAAGGGACAGGGATCCGATAAGTATCCCTTCAATAATAATCTGGAGGGCAAGACCATCGGCGAACATTCCCTTATCAGGGGGTATTGGCTTTCTTTTCATTATGTCCTTTGAAGCGGGCTCGACTCCCAGGGATATGGCCGGAAGGGAATCGGTTATGAGATTTATCCAAAGAAGCTGAACGGCTGCCAGAGGGGTTGGCATGCCAAAAATTATTGCCGCAAATATTGTAAGGATTTCTCCGATGTTGCAGGATAACAGAAAGTGTATGGCCTTCCGAATATTTTCATATATGGCGCGGCCTTCCCTTACGGCGGATACTATGGTGGCAAAATTGTCATCCGTAAGAATCATGTCTGAAGCATTCTTTGCCACATCTGTTCCCGCAATTCCCATGGCGCACCCGATATCTGCCGCTTTAAGGGCAGGGGCGTCATTTACGCCGTCGCCGGTCATGGCAACCACTTCGCCCTTGTTCTGAAATGCCTTGACTATCCTGACTTTATGCTCCGGAGATACCCTTGCAAAGACACTGATTCTCGAAATTGAGCTGTCAAGCCTATCGGGCGGCATCCTTGACAGCTCGTCACCGGTTATGGCATCCGTCTGCGGCGTGAGAATACCGAGCTCCCTGGCAATGGCTTTTGCCGTAAGGATATGGTCTCCTGTTATCATTACAGGCTTAATGCCTGCCTGGCGGCATATCCTGACCGCCTCCCTGGCTTCCTCGCGGGGCGGGTCAATCATTCCGATGAGTCCCAAGAAGGTAAGATTCCTTTCCAATGCGTCGTTTTTTATATCATTGAGAGAAGGAATATTCTTATATGCCACAGCTATTACCCTGAGGGCACGGTCGGTCATGGAGAGGTTAAGCGCGTGGATTTTATTCCTGTCACGGGCTGTCATGGGCTGCTGCATTTTATCCCTGTATATATGGGTACACCGGTCAATAAGAATATCATATGCCCCTTTTGTTATGCTTCGGCAGGAGGATGTATCGGCATCCTTATGTACGGTGGTCATAAGCTTTCTTGATGAATCAAACGGAATCTCATATATTCTTCTATATACCGCATCCAGCTTCCTTTTGTCGGCCCCTATATTATATGCGGCCAGTACAAGTGCCTTTTCCGTGGGCTCACCGTAAAAAACGGGGCTATTGTTTTCATCCTGAAGCAAAACGTCTGTGCACAGGGCCGCATGGGAAAGAAGAAGGAATCCAAACTCGCTGTTTAATTTCTCTTTATTGTTCGCGGAAGCTATTTCGGTAACGGTCATGACATTCTGGGTAAGGGTACCGGTTTTGTCGGAGCAGATAACGGTGGCGCTTCCCAGGGTTTCGACAGCGGGAAGCCTTCTGATAACGGCATTTTTCTTAGCCATTCGTGAAACACCAAGCGAAAGCATTATTGTTACAATGGCCGGAAGCCCTTCCGGGATTGCGGCCACAGCCAGGCTTACCGATGTCATGAACATCTCCAGCGGCGGAAGCTTTTTGTATAATCCGATTAAAAACACCAGGCAGCAGATAACAAGCGCAGCTATACCGAGAGCCTTGCCCGTTCTTGCCAGCCGTTTCTGCAGGGGTGTATCCGGGGTATCGTCCTCCATAATCATCCTGGCGATATGGCCAACCTGCGTATCCATTCCGGTCGCTACGGCAACACCCGTACCTCTTCCGTAAAGCACCGTGCTGGCAGCCATGACCATGTTGATTCTGTCGGCAATATTCGTATCTGAACGCAGAAGGACATTGGCGTTCTTTTCCACAGGATGGGATTCACCGGTAAGGGATGCCTCCTCTACCTTAAGGTTAACGGTATGTATTAAACGGCAGTCGGCAGGTACGAAGCTTCCGGTTTCAAGAATGACTATATCGCCGGGAACCAGTTCTTCCGAGGGTATCTCGGATACCCTGCCTTCCCGAAGAACATGGGCGGTGGGAGCGGACATTTTCTTTAATGCCTCCAGTGCCTTTTCCGCCCTGGTTTCCTGTAGAACACCCAGGAACGCATTCAGGACAATTATCATCAAAATGATTATCGGGTCTATATAATTCGGTTTGCCTTCCATGTATGAAACCGCCAGTGACAATGCCGCCGCAAAAATTAAAACTATAATCATAAAGTCGGCTAATTGTGCGAGGAATTTTTGAAAGATGTTCTTCCCTTTTTTTGCTTCAATAATATTTTTACCGTAAAGCTTCTGCCTTTCCCGGACTTCCTCCGGTAAAAGACCTTTCTTAATGTCCGTACCAAGCTTTCTTACGGTATCTTCAACAGACATGCTGTGCCAGTGCATATTATATCCTCCATTTCCGCAAAACTGTTATTAGGCCAGTCTTCTCTTAATTATATGAGTAAAAAAATGGAATATGAAACGGCCGAATCTGATAATTACATGCATTTTATAGAAAAAAACATTTTATTTCAGCCGATGATGGAGTATACTTTTCAACATACAGAATCGAAATCATAATAGACAAAGATGAAATCTTAATAGAAAGAACAGAGGTTAATATGTCAAGAACAATAACACGGGATATGACAACGGGCAATCCCATAAAACTGATACTGCAATTTTCCGTACCCATGCTGATAGGCAACCTGTTTCAGCAGTTTTATAACATGGTGGATTCAATAGTGGTGGGCAAGTTCGTCAGCAAGGACGCATTGGCTGCGGTAGGCGCAACCTCCTCGTCCATATTCCTTATTATCAGCATGACCTTTGGCCTGGCCATGGGAATATCCATAGTGGTTTCACAGTATTTTGGAGCCGGGGATTACGAAAAGGTAAGAAAAAGCATAGCTTCGGCCGTATATATACTTTTTGTATCCGCCATTGTTATGGGTACGATAGGTTTTTTTGCCAGCAGGCCTTTGTTGGAGCTTTTGGACACTCCCATGGATGTTATCGATCAATCTGAAATATATATGAAGATATGCTTTATAGGCATATTCGGGATAGTCAGCTATAACGGAATAGCGGCGATACTGCGGGCATTGGGAGATTCCATCACACCCCTGATATTCCTTATTGTAGCCAGCCTTCTGAATGTTGTGCTGGACTTGGTTTTTGTAGTTTTTCTTAAATGGGACGTTCCCGGTGTGGCCATTGCCACAATTATATCCCAGATTGTATCGGGGGGAGGATGCATAATTTACGCTATGCGAAAGGTCGAGCTGATCCGTATACCGATTAAGGAGCTTAAGCCTGACAGGGAGATCCTATCAAAATGTATCCGGCTGGGGCTTCCCGTGGCAATGCAGAACTCTTTCGTATCCGTTTCTATGATGGCCCTGCAGTTTGTTGTCAACGGTTTTCAGGCCACCGTAATGGCTGCCTATACGGTTGTAAACAGGATAGAGCAGCTTGTTATCCAGCCTGCCGCATCCCTGGGTGCAGCATTGGCATCATATACCGGCCAGAACATCGGCGCAAGGAAGATTGAAAGGGTAAAGAGGGGACTTAGATCGGCGGTATTGCTGATATTGGTATTCAGTATAATAATGTTTCCCGTAATGTACTTTGGCGGAGAATACATTATGAGGCTGTTTACCAAGAAAGAGGACATAGATGTTGTAAGGTACGGAGTGGAGGGAATAAGGATCACCAGCATGTTCTATAGCTGCGTGGGTCTGATATTTATTACAAGAAATTTCTTAAGCGGTGCCGGAGATATTAAAATTACAATGGTAATGGGGCTTATTGAAGTGGTTGTCAGGGTTGTTGTATCAATGTACCTGTCAAAGATAATCGGTTTCCATGGCATCTTCTGGGCATCAGCGATCAACTGGTTTGCCACCGCGGCTTTCGGATGCTTCAGGGTGCTTACGGGCAAATGGAAGAACAAGTCCATTATAGCGGGCAATGCTTAGCCGGCAGTTTTTTTGCCCGGTCTTTTCAGTAACCTGCCAAAAACCAGGTAAGCTGCCGCGATTATAAACACTGGAATAAGATTTTGCTTGTAGCGGGCATAATAACCGGCAACCCTGCCGTAATTCTCCCTTAAGGAGTAACCGAGGCCAATAAGCAGGGTGTTCCATATGGTGATTCCCAGCAACGAGGCGGGGAAATATACCGTGGGCTTAAGCTTGGCCGCTCCCGCCACCAGCGCTATATAAGTACGGATTAAAGGTATGACGCGTCCGATGCATACGGTGGACGCGCCGTTTTTTTGAAATTTTTCATATGCGGCGTTGATTGACTTCTCAGATTTTGGGAACCTCTTTTTTATCGCGTTAATAATTGCCCCTCCGCCAAACCATCCAACTGTATAACAAATGCCGGTACCTATTAATCCTGCCGCGACGCTCAATGGAAGTATCACTAAAAAATGAATATCGCTTAAGGAGGCCGCTGCGCCGGACAACGGCAGCACAATCTCGCTGGATACCGGAAAACAGGCATACTCCAGCATTATCACCAGAAACATGGCTATAAGCCCGTAATTATGAATAAAATCCGATATAAAACCCATACACCGTGCTTCTTTTCAATTGCTCATGTAACAGTATATTATAACAGGCTTTATTTATGACGGCATATGGGAATCATACACTGCAATATCCGTATATAAGCCGGGTGTGAATAAAAATAAGTTTTGAAATCTGTATAATCATGGTACTCCTGGGCTTAAGCGAAAGGACGGTAAAATACCATATGGGAAGAATTATCGAGGTGCTTCAGCTTGACAACAAAGCCCAGGCTATTGCATATGCTGTTGAAAAGGGGCTGGCAAAGCACAAGGGCAATAATTAGCCAAAACCGGTCAAAATACTTGACAAAAGAAAAACTGATGCTATATTAATTAAATATATACGAAAAATAAATATTGGAAAATGCCATGAAGAGGAGTATTAAGAGAATGCGTGCTTGCAGAGAGCTGCCGGGCGGTGCAAGGCAGCGGCAACGGTCTCCCAACTCGCCTTGGAGCATCCCTGTTGAACGGCAGTAGGCAGGGACGGTAATGCCGTTATCTGAAATGAGTGCATAATAAACAGGCCTTTCCGTTTATTATGAATGAGAGTGGTACCACGAAAACGCTAGCCTTTCGTCTCTTATGGATGAAAGGCTTTTTGTTGATAGACATTTAAAGGAGGAGAAATCATGCCGAAACCTTATAACCATAAGGAAATCGAGAAAAAGTGGAGAAAGTACTGGGAAGAGAATCCGGTAAATGTTAATGACGGAAAAAAGCCTAAATACTATTGTCTTGATATGTTTCCCTATCCGTCCGGCAGCGGGCTGCATGTCGGTCACTGGAGAGGATATGTAATCAGCGATGTATGGAGCAGGTATAAGCTGCTGAACGGCTATTATATAATTCATCCCATGGGATGGGATGCTTTCGGGCTTCCCGCAGAGAATTACGCAATTCAGAAGGGCATTCATCCCAGGATTGCAACCGAGCAGAATGTAGCTGCGTTTAAAAAGCAGATTAATGACATAGCCGCCATATATGACTGGGATATGGAGGTTAACACCACCGACCCCGGATTCTATAAGTGGACCCAGTGGATATTTGTAAAAATGTTCAAGGAAGGCCTTGCCTATGAAAAGGAAATGCCGATAAACTGGTGTCCTTCCTGTAAGACCGGCCTGGCAAATGAAGAGGTTGTAAATGGCGGCTGCGAGCGCTGCGGATCCCCTGTTACGAAGAAGAATCTTAAACAGTGGATGTTACGGATCACCAAGTATGCGGACCGCCTGCTGGAGGATTTAAACAAGCTGGATTGGCCGGAAAAGGTCAAGAAGATGCAGACGGACTGGATTGGCAAGAGCTATGGAGCCGAGATAGATTTTGCGGTTGAAGGAAGCGACAAGTCAATCCGCGTATATACGACAAGGCCGGATACCCTGTATGGCGCCACCTTCATGGTACTGGCCCCGGAGCATGAGCTTGTTCTTGAGATTACGACACCGGACCGCAAGGAGGCAGTGGAGGAGTATATATACAAGGCTTCAATGAAATCATCCGTTGACAGGCTTGCGGATAAGGAAAAGACAGGTGTGTTCACCGGAAGCTATGCCATTAATCCGCTTACCAAAAAACCCATACCGATATGGATTTCGGACTATGTACTGGCCGATTACGGTACGGGAGCCATCATGTGCGTGCCCGCCCACGACGACAGGGACTTTGAATTTGCCAAGAAGTTCGGCATACCGATTGTACAGGTTATATCCAGGGACGGTAAGGAAGAAAAGCTGACGGAGGCGTATACGCAGCCCGGAATAATGATTAACTCGGGCGAGTGGAACGGTATGGATTCCGAGAAGGCCAAGAAAGAGATACCCGATATGCTGGAGAAGCAGGGCATTGGAAAGAAGACTGTTAATTACAAGCTTCGCGATTGGGTATTCTCCCGCCAGAGATATTGGGGCGAACCTATTCCTATTGTTCACTGTGAGCATTGCGGAGCGGTTCCTGTTCCTGAAGAAGAGTTGCCTTTGCTCCTGCCTGAGGTAGAGAAATATCAGCCTACCGGTACCGGTGAATCCCCTCTGGCCAATATTCATGAATGGGTCAACACCACATGCCCTCAGTGCGGAAGGCCGGCAAAGAGAGAAACCAACACCATGCCTCAATGGGCCGGTTCATCCTGGTATTTCCTTCGTTATGTCGACAACAAGAATGACAAGGAGCTTGTGAACAAGGAAAAGGCTAAGAAATACCTTCCCGTTGACATGTACATCGGCGGCGTGGAGCATGCTGTGCTTCACCTGCTGTATGCCAGGTTCTATACCAAGTTCCTTAAGGATATAGGAGTAATAGATTTTGACGAGCCGTTTATCAGGCTGTTTAACCAGGGCATGATTTACAAGGACGGAGCTAAAATGAGCAAATCCAAAGGCAATGTGGTATCGCCCGACGAACTGATAAACGATTACGGATGCGATTCGTTAAGGCTTTATGAACTGTTTGTCGGTCCGCCCGAGCTTGATTCCGAATGGGATGACAGGGGAATCGACGGAGTATACCGCTTTATTAACCGTTTCTATAACCTTGTCCTGGACAACAAGGACAAAGATGCAGAAGCCACCGAGGAGCTGCTTAAGCTTCGCAACCGCTTCGTATATGATATAACCACAAGGCTTGAGAATTTCAGCCTGAATACGGTTGTCAGCGGATTTATGGAATACAACAATAAATTGATTGACATGGCCAAAAGGACCGGCGGAATAGACCGCAAGACCCTTGAGACGGCAATAATCCTGCTTGCGCCCTTTGCGCCTCATGTGAGCGAGGAACTTTGGTCGCAGATGGGTCATACAACTTCCGTATTTAGCAACACATGGCCGACATATGAGGAAGCTTATCTTAAGGATGACGAGATAGAAATTGCCGTCCAGGTAAACGGAAAGACCAAGGGAACCATAATGATAGGCACCGAAGAAGCAAAGGAAGAGGTGCTTGAAAAGGCCAGGAAAGCCATGGCTGGCAAGATAACCGGAACAATAGTAAAAGAGATATATGTTCCGGGCAAGATAGTAAATATTGTTGTTAAACAATAATTTAACAGCCGGCATTTCAGTTAAATAAAGATTTTAGGTAAGCAGATTAGGCAATCATGTCACTAATCTGCTTATCTTTGGTATAATAATTATGTAAAAAGACCTTTGATAATCTTTTAAAATATGTTATTATTCACCTATAGGCATAGTTAATAAATAATTATTATCAGTTTATCATATATAATACAGACGGACATTCTACAGGTGTCAGGGCCTGTTGTGCACAAATCAATGAAGGGGAACATTTATGAAGATATTGGCAAAATTTACAAAAAAGGATCTGTGGAGTATACCGAATATTTTATGCTATATTCGATTGCTGCTGATACCGGCGTTTATCATCCAATATATTAATGCGGAAGAACCGGGCGAGTATGTGAGAGCGGCTGCAATCGTACTAGCATCGGGACTAACGGATTTTCTGGACGGGTTTATAGCCAGAACCTTTAATATGATAACCGATTTTGGGAAACTTATAGATCCGATAGCCGATAAACTGACACAAGCCGCCTTGTTGTTTGTTTTACTGGTAGAAAGAAAATATATATATCTCCTGCTGATTTTGTTTGCTGCCATGCAGTTGTTTATGATTGTGGCAGGTATCCTGATGCTGAGGAAGGGAAAAAGGTTAAACGGGTCAAAATGGTTTGGAAAGGTGTCAACGACCGTTTTCTATATTGTTATGCTGGTGCTGATTGCGGTACCTAACCTGAAGCAGGAAATTGTAAATGTGCTTATGCTGGTATGCGGAGCATTCCTGGCACTGTCATTTGCACTGTATATAAGAGAATATGTCCGGATGTACCGCGAAGCAAAGCAAGAAGAACATATTAAATCAGATACAATTTAAAATATATATTCGAGCGGCGAATTTATGGAGCAAGGGATATGGGTGGTACCTAAATACACCTTTAGATGAACATGTACCCCGTTTTGCAAGGCACAAGCGGACATTAACAATGTACGATTTGGGACTTGCAAAACGGGGTACATGTACTTGTACGTGTGTGTGGTGCCACCCATATCCCTTGCTCCGCAAATTTGCCGCTCAAAGGACTACCATTTTATTTTTTGTTGGACATCATATTGAGAAGCATTTTCATTTGTGCTTTCTTCTGAGGAGGCATGTTTTTGGTCAACAGTTCCAGCAGTATTTCCCCGTCGTCGTTTGTAAAGCCGAGATTCTGGGATTGAAGCTTTTTATTGGCGCTTAGTATCAAGGGAAGCACCTGGTCGACGGATTTACCTTCGGCTTCCTTCATTAATTCCAGCAAGACGGCAAGCTTTCTCGGATCTATGTTTCTTTTATTTGAATTGTTATATTGGGACGAGGACATGAGTTCACTCCCTGGATTCATTATGATTGTTACTATCATCATATGTATCCGAGGCAAAAAGCATTCTCAGGTTTTCATATGTCTGGGCCTGTTCGGGAGACATCATGGCTTTCAATTCCTCCAGGAAGCTGCTGACGTCATTTGGGCCGCTGTCATTTTCCGAATGGCCGCTCTCACCGTTTTCATATATTTCATCATTGCCGCCGGAGCCTTCGGAACCTTCTCCGAGGCCTTCGGAATCATTCATAAGGTTCATGGCTTCCATATAGGCATTATACATTTCAAATATCCTCCTGGCTTGAAAAACCTGCAGCATCTTGTCCACGAACACCCGCTCGCTTTCGTTGCAGACCGGCCGGATGTTGCTAAGCAGGGATTCGATATCCGCTTCCTTGTTTTCATAGCCGCAGGCGGATATATCATTGTTTCTAAAGTTCTGTATGCAAATCAGAAGATCATATATCTTAACAAGCAGCTCCAGGGCCAGTCTTGATCTGATGTCCACATAAGGCAAAGCGGTTCTCAACAGCTCTGCGGTATGAAGCAAGCCGTCATCCGTCATGGTATCTCCGGGCATATGTACTCTATATATTATATTCATGGACGGTTTAATCATGATAAGCAAACAGTTTCATCGGGACAATAAAAAGGTATCGGCCCAGCAATTTGCGGCCGATACCCGGTCATGTATTCTAAAATTATAAGTTATTCCTTTTTCCTTTTTCCCAGCAGCACCGCGGCAATAACAGCGATTACGGCAATAACGGCGACAGCAATTATGATGATTGTGGCATAATCTGTTTCACCCGTCTCTTCGGTTTCGGCATCATATACAGCGGTATCTTCGGATTTTTCATCGGTGGTATCACCTGTTTCCGCAGGCTGATTTGTATCATTGGCGGCAGGTGCTGCCTCTTCCGCCACGGGCTCCTCCGCCTTGTCATACGCAAAACCGGAAACTGTGAAGGTTATTTCGATATTATCGTTTCCGTCACCGCGAAGGAGTTCGATACCGCTTCCTTCAATGTACAATCCCTTGTCCTGGACAATCTTTTTCAGCTCGTTTCTCCAGTTGTTGAAACAAAGGACAACCATTCCGCCGGCGAGGAACTTATCCTCAATCTCCATGTATCCTTCATCGAATGTCATCACTGTTTTGCCGTTGATTTTGACCTTTACGTCGGTAAACCTGATTTGGTCGTTATTTGGTATATTGGTCGCAATATGCAGCTGGGATACGGATTTTTCTCCGGCAAAGTCTGCATTGGTCAATGATACGGTGTAAGTTCCGTTTCCGGCAATTGCGGCGTCATTGAATGTGCCTGCGTGCTCCAGGTAATTTCCGGAACTTTCGGATCCTGACTTCAGAACGGAGAATTTGTCGGTTCCATAATAATTGTCGATGTCCGCATTAAAGTACCCGAATCTTGTGATCCATAAGGTATTGCATGTCTGGATACCCAGGGTGGCGGTATATGTACCGTTAAGATCCACAGTTGCTTCAGCTGTTTCCTCCCCTTCGGCCTCCGCCTGCTCTGCAGCAGTTTCTTCCGCTGCAGCTTCGGTTCCCTCAGCGGTATCCTCCACCTCGGAAGCGCCGGCTGTAACCTGTGAGCCCAGAATTAAAAGGGCCATAAGGATACCAAGCGCTCTTAAAACGCGTTTGGATTTTTTCATAGAAACTCCTCCCTCTTATTTGTAATTTCAGGTAAATTTATTGTATTATGAAACAATGAAAAAAACAAGCTTGCATATAGGTTTGTCTATTGTAATTTGCCGGTTCATCATGGATAATATCTATTAGATATTTATGAAAGGTAAGGAGACATACATGTACGATGGCATAATATTTGACATGGACGGAACCCTATGGGATTCAACCGAGGAAGTGGCCATAGCATATAATGTGGTTCTGAAAAGCAAATATCCGGAGGTAACCGATGAAGTAACGGCAGACAAGCTTAGAGGATATTTCGGGCAGCTTCTTGACGACATTGCGGTGCAGCTTTTTAAGAGTATCCCTCCGGAGAAAGCGAAGAAAATAATAAGGGAATGCTGTGATTATGAAAATGAATACCTGGCAAAGCACAATCCCGGCTTATATCCGGGTATGGAGCAGGCTATTATGGAGCTGTCAAAAAGGCATAAGCTTTTCATCGTAAGCAATTGCCAGGAAGGATACATCCAGTGCTTTTTTGAGGCAAATCCCCATCTTGAGAAATATTTCACGGATTATGAGTATCCCGGAAGGTCAGGAAAACCCAAGGCGGAGAATATTAAGATGCTTGTGGAGAGAAATAATATTAAGAATCCTGTTTATGTGGGAGACACGGACGGGGATGCCAGGGCTGCAAGGGAAGCGGGAGTTCCGTTTATATTCGCAAGATACGGTTTTGGCGAAGCGGCGGAGTATGAAGATGTTATCGATTCGCCCCTGGAGCTTTTGGACAAGCTGAGCCAGATTGATTATAGGCATTGACTTTTTTGCGATTAGTTAATATATTGGTATGGAAGGCAAAAGCTGAGCGTTTTGCCGTAACGGACGATTACCATAAGAGAACGATAAAATGAATTGGATGTGAAAGCATGTTGGATGGAAAGAAGTCATTATTTTCAGGAATGCAGGCCACAGGAACCCTGCATATAGGAAATTATCTCGGAGCATTAAAGAACTGGGTTGAACTGGAAAATGAGTATGAAACCTTTTACTGTGTGGTTGATATGCATTCCATAACCGTCAGGCAGGACCCGGCCGAGTTAAGGAGGAAGGCAAGGTCGCTGCTTACCCTTTATATCGCCGCGGGCCTTAACCCCGAGAAGAACTGCATATACTACCAGTCCCATGTATCAGCCCACGCGGAGCTGGCATGGATTTTAAACTGCTTCACATATATGGGAGAGCTTAACCGCATGACGCAGTTCAAGGATAAGGCAGCCAAGAACGAGGGCAATATCAATGCGGGGCTGTTTACTTATCCGGTGCTTATGGCCGCCGACATACTTCTGTTCCAGTCTGATATAGTTCCTGTGGGAGACGACCAGAAGCAGCACATTGAGCTGACAAGAGACGTTGCCCAAAGGTTCAACGCAATTTACGGGGATGTGTTTACCATACCCGAGCCGTATATTAAAAAGACCGGCGCTCGGATAATGAGCCTTCAGGAGCCGACTAAGAAGATGTCAAAATCCGATGATAACCCCAATGCCAGCGTATTCCTTCTGGATGATACGGATACAATTATCAGGAAGTTCAAACGGGCTGTCACCGATTCAGGCAACGAGATACGATATGCCGAAGAAAAGCCGGGTATAAGCAATCTTATCGAAATATACTCTGTGGCTACCGGCAAGTCCATACCTGAAATCGAAAAGGAATTTGACGGAAAGGGTTACGGCGAATTCAAGATTGCCGTTGGTGAAGCCGTTGCAGCCATGCTTAAGCCCGTACAGGACAGGTATAACGAACTATGCAATGATAAGGAATATATTGATAATGTAATCAAGACCAATGCCGAAAAGGCCTCGTATTATGCCAACAAGACACTGCGCAAGGTCCAGAAGAAGGTTGGTTTTCCTGAGAAAATCAGGTAAAGGCTTATGATGATGGAGATGACGGCATAACAGTAAATGACGGAAGGGAAGATTATGAAGATAGTATTTTTGGAAACAGATACCTTGGGTAATGATGTTAACCTGTCCCGGTTTGATACCCTGGGCGAAACGGTTAAGTATTCGAAGACAATTGCTCCTGAGATTCCAGAAAGGATAAAGGATGCGGACATAATTGTGGCAAACAAGCTTCCCATGAATGAATCGACCCTTGGAAAGGCGGATAAGCTCAGGCTCGTATGCCTTACGGCCACGGGAACCAATAACGTCGATTTTGACTATATAAACCGGCGGGGCATTACGGTAACTAATGTGAGGGGTTATTCAACACAATCCGTGATACAGCATACTTTTGCCATATTCTTCTACGTTTATGAGAAGCTCAGGTACTATGATGATTTCGTAAAATCCGGAGGCTATATAGAAACGGATATCTTCAGTCATTTTGACAAGAAATTCTACGAGCTTTACGGCAAGACATGGGGAATTATCGGCCTTGGTGAGATAGGCAGGGGAGTGGCCGGGATTGCGCAGGCATTCGGCTGCAATGTAATATACTATTCCACCTCCGGCAGAAATGACAACGGGGATTACAGGAGAGTGGAGCTGGACACCTTGCTTGAATGCTCCGATGTTATTTCCATCCATGCCCCCCTGAACGAAAGGACCAGGGATCTGATTGGTGAGAAGGAACTCAGGAAAATGAAAAAAACCGCCGTCCTTTTAAATCTCGGCAGGGGAGCCATAGTCAACGAACAGGCCTTATATAAGGCGCTCAGCGAAGACTGGATTGCCGCCGCGGCGCTGGACGTACTTTCAGTTGAGCCCATGTCGCCTGAAAATCCTTTATATAAGATTAAAGACAGCACAAAGCTTATAATCACCCCGCATATAGCATGGGCAACCGTGGAAGCCAGGCAAAGGGTTACCGACGAGGTCTATGAGAATATAATTGCTTACCTGAACGGGAAGGAAAGAAACGTGGTCAGGTAGAGAACGTGAAACTGTGACATTATAATAAAATAAGGAGACCATATACATGTATATCGCAGGCAGGACATTAACGCTTTTTATGCGTCTTTGTACCTGCAAAAGGTATACATGGATATGGTCTCGTTTATTATCCATTAGTTGTATTTATCTTATTAATTCATATGCCCTTTCATAGGAGCGGTTGTAGCCGCGGATGTTTGTTTTGCCTGATTTGTCGACTGCCCTTTTATAATAAAGCTTAACAAAGAAGTCATTTTCATATTCCGGATGCTCCTTTAGGAACGATACAACCACACCCGCAGCGTCATGGGACAGTTCGCTGGTAAGAAACGTGATATCCTCGCTAGTTATTACTTCCTTATGTTCAAGGAAATATTTAGCCGTGTAATAATCCGGCCTGCTGAACGAGAACAGTATATAGCATATGGAAATAACGGCAACGGAATACTCAAACAGCGGAAACTGCCTGCGGTATATCGATATGATTACTCCGGCCAGGAGCAGGGCGTCTATCAGCAGGAAAAGAAGCACAAACAGCCTCAGAAATGTAAGGTGATAAGCTCCGATGTACAAAAACATACGATACGCGGCGGACGCTATCATTATATAGGTGCATGCGGTAACGGCGGCAAGCGCCCTTTTCAGCCATTTGCTTTCGTCAAATACATTAACGCAGACAAGGATAAGAACAATGTTAAGGCATGTTACCGCCAGCAGTTCGAAAAAGCCCTGCCGGGCATATTCAGAGTAGGTGAACTCCTCGGGCAGTGTGAATAAACCTCCTGCAAACAGGTATAGCACCTGTATCGCGCAAAATGTCACATAAACAATCAGCAGCAGTGAGGATATGGTTATGCCGATTGTTGGATTGGCTTTTTTGTTATTGCTTATCACTGCGGCGGATTCTCTGCTTGCTCCGCAGAAGAGTGAATAGCAAAGGAGGGTGCCAAAGACGGTCAGAATAGCAACAACATAAATATCACTGTAAAATATCCGTTCAAACATGGTCCTGGTTATTTTCCCGAATACCATGTCGGCACTGGACAGCAGGGCAATAATAACAAACAGTATGGGAACGGTTATAACACAGCCTATTAGCACGTTCCGAAGCTTTTCATTTTTAACGATTTTTTTGTCCTTTGCAAACCGGTTGGCATCGGAAAACAGCATCCAGACGGACGACAGGGCATGTATCGGAACCAAAACCATGTGGTACAGGTACTCCGTTATGCTTTTTGCGTTATCGTAACGAAACAGCCTGATTAATGATACTTCAAGAAGGAGCAGTATTCCGATACTGTTTAAAAACTGAAGCCTCCAGCTTGATGTAAGCATGTTTGACAATCCTAGAAGAACCGCCGCGGCAAAGTAAAGGCAGGTTCCCCTTGTTATTCTTATACCAAGCTTCCTGGACGCAATAACAAGGAGTATTACCATGATAATTGTAAAGATAAATGAGTTCAGCCCAATGCCCGCTTTATAGAATAAAGCTGATGCGGCAATACCGAATATGAAGCTCAGGCCGCCAAAGAGCCCGAAACGGTTTCGTATTCTGTCATGCTTGCTCATTTCTTCCATATACCAACATCCCCCTATTCCTCATCAACATATTCCAAAATGTCACCAGGTTGGCAATTAAGGGCCTTGCAGATGGCATCCAGCGTGCTGAAGCGGATTGCCTTGGCCTTGTTGTTTTTCAGAATTGACAGATTGGCCAGGGTAATATCCACCTTTTCAGCCAGTTCCGAAAGCCCGATTTTCCTTTGTGCCATAACCACATCAAGATTTACAACAATCATTGCGGCCCTCCTCTATATAGTCAGATCATTTTCATACTTGTAAGCGACAGCCTGGTCAAAAACCTGTGAAAGCACATGGGAGAACAGGCCTGCAATCAGGAATACCAGTACCAGGATCAGAGTGGTGGGAGTAACCACAAAGAACAGCTTTGCAATCATGGCGGCAACTATGACGAAAGCGTAATATCCCATTCTCTTTAAGGATGTAACGTTGCTTGTCACAAACGGATCCTCCTTGATTACGGTTCTGAACATGGCACGCAGCTCCCATAGAATCGCTAGGGCAAACAGACCGGAAATCATATAAATGATTGTGAACGGAAGATAATACTTATCAAAAATATCAAAGTATTTTCCGGCCAAATCAAACAGGTACGGTACTCCCAGGCAAATAAGTATTCCGCTGTAAAACATAAAGTCCAGCAATATTTTTGTAATTAAAACCGGAATGGATTTCTTCATAACCCTACATCCTCCTGATAATTCTTCAGATTAATTCCTTTCAGCTGCAATATATCACAATAAAAAATGAATGTCAATAAAAATTTATCGAAAAACAATAAATATTTATCGACAAATAATATAGTAAATAATATGGATCAAATTATTATGGTTTTTGGAATATAACATAAGGAGGATGTTATATGATGATTATATTAGGTGGTTTTGAATTTAAAAGGAGAAGATAATGTAAGAATAGATTAAAAATACGGAGAGGCGATATCCATACTCCCAGGGATATCAATGCCGCCTCTCCGGATTTTTAATCTTACATATAAATTCAAGAAATCTTTTATTCACTCTTTACTTCGTTCCATTTTTCTATATACATCTGCTCAACCTCTTCTCCCAGGTACATGTAAGCCGTGCAGCGGTCAAGCACTTCTTGTGGAGGAAATGCGATGGGGCTGTTTTTAATATCTTCGTCTTGGATAAGTTCCCAGGCACCCTTGTTCGGAGTGGAGTATGTGATGTATTCGAAGTTCATGAGAGCTATATCGGGTCTGCACATGTAGTTAATGAAGGCTTCCGCATTTTCCTTGTTCCTGCAGTTCTTGGGAATAACCCAGCCGTCTATCCATACGTTGGAGCCTTCTTTCGGAACAACGTACTCCAGGTCGGGATTCTCCCTCTGGGAGTAGATGGCTTCTCCGGAATAAATAACTCCGATGGCGGCTTCTCCGCCAATAAGCTTGTCACGGACCTGGTCTACGAAATATCCCTGCACCAACGGATATTGCTTCTTAAGAAGCTCCTTGGCTTCTTCAAGCTCAGCCTCGCTGGTGGTATTTAGGTCATATCCGAGATACTTCAGGGCAATTGCGAATCCGTCCCTTACACTTTCAATCATTAGTATTTCGCCCGCATATTTCTCGTCAAAGAGCACACCCCAGCTGTCAATCGGCTCATCCACCTTTGTCTTGTTATATAAGATACCCAGGGTCCCCCAGCAATACGGAACCGAGTACTTGTTGCCGGGATCAAACTCCTCGGCGCTCTTAAGATATGCCGGGTCGATATATTTAATATTGGGAATGTTATCATAGTTCAGTTCGGCAAGCAGATCGTTTTCGATCATCTTCTGGATCATGTAGTCGGAAGGGCATATTACGTCGTATCTTACGGCGCCGGACTGAACCTTCGGATACATATCCTCGTTTTGTTCGAATTCTTCGTAAACAACCTCAATACCTGTTTCTTTTTCGAAAAGCTCCAAAGTCTCTTCGTCAATGTATTCCCCCCAGTTATATACATATACCTTTTCTCCGTCGCCCTTGGAACATCCTGCAAGTAACAGCATCAGTAAAAACAGGACGGATACTCTAACAATTTTTTTCATTTTACTCCTCCTTATTAATTTGTAATTTAAACTCTGCTGACAGGCGCTTTCTTTTCCGCGTTCTTGCGGTTTATGATTATCAGCAGCAGAAGAACCGTAATGAACATCAGGGTCGAAAGGGCATATATTTCGGGCTTTATGCCTTTTCGTACCTCTGTGTAAATCTTTGTGGAAAGGGTATGGATTTCGGGACCCTTTGTAAAATGTGTAATGACAAAATCGTCGAGGGACATCGTAAATGAAAGGAAGAATCCCGTAAGTACGCCCGGGAAGATGTCCGGCAGTATAACCTTGAAAAATGCATATGCCGGCGAAGCTCCCAGGTCCAGGGCCGCTTCATAGGTATGCGGGTTAAGCTGCTTTAGCTTCGGCAAAACGCTCAGTATGACATAGGGTATGTTAAAGGTTATGTGCGAAATCAGTACACTGGAAAAGCCCAGCGTATACCTGAGTGCTACAAACAGAAGCATCAGTGATATTCCTGTTACGATATCCGCATTCAGCATGGGAATGTTGGTTATGGCAATCATGATTGTCCGCGGGGTTTTTTTCATGCTGTTTATCGCTATGGCCGCGGCGGTGCCGATTATAGTTGCTATCAGAGCCGACAGAACCGCAATAATCAGCGTTGTATACAAGGCGTTCATTATGCTTTCATTTTTAAAGAGTTCCCGGTACCATTTTAAGGTAAAGCCTCCCCATTTTGCCCTTGATTTTGAGCCGTTAAACGAAAGGATAATCAATATGGCAATCGGTGCGTACAGGAATATGAGTATCAGCGCGACATAAAAACGCTCGAAGAATTTCTTTACCATAGCCCGCTTCCCTCGCCTTCTTTATCGTATTTGGACAATATGGCCATGCTTATTAAAATGAAAATCATTAATACCAGGGACAATCCCGATCCCACATGCCAATTGCCCATACGGAACTGCTGCTCTATTACATTTCCAATAAGGACAATCTTGCTTCCGCCGAGAATATTTGAAATTACGAAGGTCGTAAGCGCCGGAACGAATACCATGGTAATACCGCTTATAACACCCGGAAGGCTGAGAGGCAGGATTATCTTTAGGAATGTCTGCACCGAATTGGCCCCCAGGTCCCTTGCCGCGTCAATTATATCCTTGTCAATTTTAATAAGGACATTGTAAATCGGCAGCACCATAAAGGGCAGGAAGTTGTATACCATGCCGAGTATTATTGCTTTCGGGGTGTTTATGATATTCATCGGTGGCAAACCGAAAAACTTCAGTACCGTATTGATAATGCCCGATCTTTCAAGCAGATTCTGCCACGCAATGGTCCGAAGCAGGAAATTCATCCACATGGGAAGTATGATTATCATGACAATAAAGCTGCTGCTGCGCATCCGCGATTTGCTCAGAATCATTGCCAGCGGATAGGCCAAAAGCAGGCATATTATCGTGCTTATCAGCGACTGCTCCAGGGCCATGAGCAAGGCCTTAAGATTAATCGGGCTGGATATGGCGCTTATATTGTCAAGAGTAAAGCGGTTATCAACCGTAGTCAGCCCGTAATATACAATTACAATCAGCGGTATGATTATAAAGCCGATCATCCACACAGCATACGGCAGGGACAGCCATTTGGCGCTTTTTATACCGACGATGCCGTCGCCGTTTTTATGCGATGTGAGCTTTTGGGTTTTAGCATTCGAAACATTTTCGGTATTCATGGGGAGCCTCCTATATCTCTAGTTCCACAGCTTCTTCATCCTCGGATTCAGGTTTGTTCATGATCTGGATATTGAAGGGGTCAACCTGAATTCCGACTTCTGTTCCGACAGGGAACAGGCTCGTGGAATGAACCAGCCAGTCGTAGCCGTTTGCGTTAACCTCCATTTCATAATGAACACCCTTAAACAGCAGGGAGGTAACAACACCCTTGATTATTCCTTCCTCAGGCTTTACGAGATTAACGTCTTCGGGACGGATAACGACATCCACAGGCTTGTTGTGTCCGAAACCGGTATCAACACACGGGAAGTTTGCGCCAAGTATGTTGACCAGTTTATCCTCAACCATTATTGACGAAATGATGTTGCTGTCCCCGATAAAATCGGCAACAAATGCGTTCTTGGGCTCATTGTATATGTCTTCAGGGGTGCCGATTTGCTGAATATATCCTTGGTTCATTACAACTATGGTGTCGGACATGGTAAGAGCCTCTTCCTGGTCATGGGTAACGTAAACGAAGGTAATTCCCAGCTCGTTTTTCAGCCGAATCAGCTCGTACTGCATATCCTGTCTCAGCTTAAGATCAAGTGCGCCAAGGGGTTCGTCCAGAAGAAGCACCTTCGGTTCGTTGACAATTGCCCTGGCTATGGCGATTCTTTGCTGCTGTCCACCGCTTAAGGAGTCGGGCATTCGGTTTTCAAACCCGTCAAGATTAACAAGCTTTAAGGCATACTTAATCTTGTCCTTTATATATTCTTTGCTTTTCTTTTTGATTTTAAGACCAAATGCTATATTTTCCGCCACTGTCAGGTGGTTGAATAAAGCATACTTTTGGAATACGGTATTGACCTGGCGTTCATTTGGAGCTGTTTTTGTTATGTCCTTTCCTTCGAATATAACCTGGCCTTTATCCGGCGTTTCAAATCCGCCGATAATCCGCAGTGTTGTTGTCTTTCCGCATCCTGACGGTCCCAACAGTGTAACGAATTCATTTTCGCGGATATACAGATTCAGGTCGTCCAAAACGACGTTATCCCCGTAGGATTTTGTAATGTTGACAAGATTAATAAGCTTGTTATCCGTCATAGTACTTCCTCCTCTCAAAAGCTTGGTGGTGTGGATACCCATAGGAGAGTGGCTCCGGTTTTATTGGGTGCGGTAATGTAATGCTGTTTATTTGCTGTAAAATAAAAGGATTCCCCTTTTTTAACCTTATAGGTCCTGTTGCCAATATGGAGCACAATACTGCCGCTTATGACATATCCGAATTCTTCGCCCTCATGAGGATTGTCGGGATATGTAGAACCACCGGGGTCGAGTGAGAGAAGTATTGGTTCCATCATGTTTTTCTGTGCGTTTGGAATAATCCATTTCACCGTATTCATCAGCTCGGTGTCATTTTTTTCAAAATAATCCGTTTTCTTAAAGACAACCTGTTCGGCCGATGTACCGCTGAAAAACTCTTCAAGATTCGTACCGAGGCATTGGAGAATGTCCATCAGGGTTGCTATGGAGGGAGATGTAAGATCCCTTTCCAACTGGGAAATAAAACCTTTTGAAAGCTCCGCCCTGTCGGCCAGTTCCTCCTGGGTAAGGCTCTTCTGTATGCGTAGTTCCCTGATTTTTTGACCTATATTCATAAATGACCCCTCTTTTTTAAAATCTTAATAAAAATAAACTCAGAGTTTAGCATTGCTAAACAAAACGCAATATCAATTATACAGATAAAAACAGGGTTGTCAATACCTTTTTTTATTAGTATAAGAAAAGCCATTAAATATATTATAAAGTAAAAAATATAAAAATCCCGGCATTTTATGCCGGGATATAAGTTAAAATATAGTATTTAATCTATTTGCGGATCCGGTTGTAGAAATCCTTGATTCTGTCCATCTGCGAGGTCATTCCCTGGAACAGAAAATCCACCAGAGTTATGGCTGTCATGGCCTCAACCACAACAACAGCCCTGGGAACGATTATGGGATCATGACGGCCAACAATCTTTATCTCAATGTTTTCGTTGTTTTTATTGGCGGTTCTTTGGGGCTTTCCTATGGAAGCCGTGGGTTTTACGGCTGCTCTTATAATGATTTCGGAACCGTCGCTTAAACCTCCAAGGATTCCCCCGGCATGATTGGTCAGCTTTATCAGCCTCTTGTCATTGTCATAAGCAAAGGGATCGTTATTTTCCGAGCCGGTGCGGGCGGCAACCAGGAATCCGTCACCGATTTCAACGCCCTTCACGGCTCCGATTGACATTACCGCTTTCGACAGGGCAGCGTCAAGCTTGTCGAATACGGGCTCTCCGATTCCAGGAGGCATGCCTGTCACGATGCATTCGATGACTCCGCCGACGGAATCCTGTTCCTCATGCTTTTCCATGATATACTGTTCGGCTTTCCTGGAAGCCTCAGGATCGGGCATGCATAACGGATCATTGAGGGAATACTCCCTGCGGCAGTTGTGGTAGTCAATGGTAACCGGCCCTATTGACTTTGTGTATGCGTATACCTGGATGCCAAGTTCCTTAAGAATGGAGACTGCTATGGCGCCTGCCGCCACGCGGCTTATGGTCTCTCTTCCGGATGAACGACCGCCGCCGCGATAATCGCGAAAGCCGTATTTCATATCATAGGTATAGTCCGCATGACCAGGGCGATAATAGGATGCAATTTCGGAATAATCCGACGAGCGCTGGTTTTCATTGAACACTATCATGGAAATAGGGGTTCCCGTGGTTTTTCCTTCGAAAACGCCTGACAGGATCCGGACCTTGTCCTCTTCTTTTCTCGGTGTGGAGTACTTTGTTCGGCCGGGTTTTCTCCTGTTTAAATACTGCTGAATTAAGCCTTCGTCAATCGCAAGGCCGGCCGGGCAGCCATCTATGACAACACCGTACCCTTCACCATGGGATTCGCCCCATGTTGAGATTGAAAAAATTTTTCCATATATTGAACCTGACATATCCTATCTTCTCCTGTTCAAAATATTTAAAATATTTTATATGTCAATATAAGCCTTGACGGCATTCATATCCCGGAAATGACGAACAATATGTATTCATAGTATAAAGGAAATCAAAAACACTTTCAATGACATTTACCGAAAATTATCATATACTGAACTGACAATATTTATTTGGGGCATAAATGAACAACCAGTTTTATTCATCTGATTATAATAACAGGCATGTTAAAAGGTTTGTAAAAGGGGACAGCGGCATAATGAATGCGGGCTTCCGTTATGATAAAGGCAGCAGGAGAAGGTTGAGCGACGAGGATCTGGTAATCGAAGATAACACAATCTACGAAATAGACAGGGAATGCGTGGAAAGAATGAAAAGGAACAAGAAGAGACAATAGGAATAAAGAGCAAAAGAGAAAAGAGTAAAAATAAAAAATGGTATATGAAATAAGAATGTCATGCAGAAAGCATGACATTCTTTATAGAAAAAATCATGCATTGCATGATTTTTTATCGAGCTCATGCAATGCATGACTTTCTTTTTTGACAATCAAGAGAGGCGGTTGATGCAGCCCATTATCAGTCATGTTTATGATATTGCTCCGTTTCCGGGATTAGAAAATGCCTCCGTTGCCGCAGCAGCAGCACAGGATGAGAATCAGGATGACTATCCACCCGCATCCGTCACCAAATCCTCCGCCACAGTCTCTTCCGCCAAATAATCCGCTAATGTTTCCGCCACAGCAGCAGCACAGGATGAGAATCAGAATGACTATCCATCCACAATCGTTGAATCCGCCACGGTCGCAATGGGTTGCTGCCAAATCACTCATAGTTGTTCCTCCTAATATTAATTACAATGTATCATATGATTGACAGCTTGACAGATTTCCTTTTTTAATAACAAAACATTGAATTATTTGCACAACCGTTATCTGGGGAAGGGATAGAATAATGGGTAAGCTGTCTGAATAGGATTATAAAAAAATGATTGGAAAGAGCATGATGGAAAGCAATAAAATCCAGGTTATTGTCCACTGCAGTGATTATGAAAGCAGACAGTTGGTTCTTGAAAACATAGGACGAATAAAGTATAAGCTTCCGATGATAAATGCCTACGTTATCGAAATTGACAGAAGCAAGCTGGACATAATAAAGGAAATGGACGGACTGCTTGACATAGAAATGGATGCCCATATAACCGCGCAAATGAACAGGGTGCTGGATATCATTGAGTGCAGGTGGGCTCACAAAAGAGGATACCTGGGGCAGGGTGTGGGAGTCGCAATTGTGGACACGGGCATATGCCTGCATAAGGATTTTACGGAGGGCGGCAACCGGGTTCTTGCATTCAAGGATTTTGTCAACGGCAGGAAAGAGCCGTACGACGACAACGGCCATGGAACACACGTGGCGGGGATTATAGGGGGCAACGGTTATTCTTCAAAAGGAAAATATACCGGAGTTGCCCCTGAATGCAGCTTTATTGCCATAAAGGTCCTGGATCACAGGGGAGACGGCAATATATCCGATGTTCTAGCGGGGCTTCAATGGATAATCGACAACCGCAGGAAATACAATATCAGGGTCGTCAATGTCAGCGTTGGAACGTCGGCGAAGGATACCATGGATGAAAACTCCCTGCTGGTCCAGGGGGTGAACGCTGTCTGGGACAGCGGGATAGTAGTTGTTGTGGCCGCAGGAAATAACGGGCCAAGCCCAATGTCCATATCCACTCCCGGAATCAGCCGAAAGGTGATTACCGTGGGCTCCTCCGATGACAATGTTTCCGTCGAGCTGTTCGGAACCAAATCGAGGGATTATTCGGGAAGGGGCCCTACGCCGTACTGTATTAAGAAACCGGATATTATCGCCCCGGGATCAAATATCATCTCCTGCAACATTAACCGATACGCGGGGGAGGGTATCCACTACCCGATGATGTACACCATAAAGAGCGGAACATCCATGGCCACTCCCGTGGTGGCGGGAGCCATTGCGCTGCTTCTTGGGGCTTATCCACACTTAAGCAACAGGGATGTAAAGCTCAAGCTTCGGGAAAGCGCGGTGGATTTAGGGCAGAACTGGGAAAAGCAGGGCTGGGGCCTTTTGAATGTAAGAAGACTGTTGGAGAGTGTATAAAGCCAAAATATACATATAGTTTATTAAGCGTACAAATTTCTGTTGTAATATCTTTGCCAAGGTATTATAATAGAAGAAAGAGAATTATAGCAGGCAGGTTTCTACTATATATTTACAAGGAGGAATTGCGAATGGCTTATTTTAAAGTAGGCAAAATTAATTACGAGGGTCCTCAAAGCAAAAACAATCTTTCATTCAGGTATTACAACCCCAATGAACTGGTTTTGGGCAAACCCATGAAAGACCACCTGAAGTTCGCCATGTCTTTCTGGCATACCTTCACCTTTATGGGCAGGGATCCCTTTGGAGGAGACTTCTTCAGCCGTCATTGGGATAACACCGAAGATGCCATGGAAAAGGCAAAGGAAAGAATACATGCGGCCTTTGAATTCATGGAGAAGCTGCAGATTGAGTATTTCTGCTTCCATGATGCCGATATAGCACCAAGAGACCCTGACAATCTGGCTGAGACCAACAGAAGGCTGGATGAAATCGTTGAAGTTATCAAGCAGGAAATGAAGAGAACCGGTATCAAGTGCCTTTGGGGCACAACCAATGCGTTTGGTGACGCCAAGTTCGTACATGGCGCCGGAACCTCCTGCAACGCGACCGTATTTGCTTACACGGCCGCACAGATTAAGAAGGCCATGGAAATTACCAAGGAGTTGGGCGGAGAGAATTACGTATTCTGGGGCGGACGTGAAGGGTACGAAACGCTGCTTAATACGGATACCGCTTTCGAGTTGGACAACATGGCAAGGTTACTGAGAATGGCAGTTGATTATGCCAAGGAAATCGGCTTCACAGGCCAGCTCTTGATCGAGCCTAAACCGAAGGAGCCCACAAAGCACCAGTATGACTTCGATACCGCATCGGTTCTTGCTTTCCTGAGAAAGTACAACCTGCAGGACCATTTCAAGATGAACATCGAAGCAAACCATGCGACACTGGCGATGCATACATTCCAGCATGAGCTTAACATGAGCAGGATTAACGGCGTGCTGGGAAGCATTGACGCCAACACCGGTGATCCAAATCTCGGATGGGATACTGACCAGTTCCCGACAAATATTTATGACACCACTCTTGCTATGTACGAGGTTCTCCTTAACGGCGGACTCGGCAAAGGCGGCCTGAACTTCGACGCAAAGGTACGTCGCGCTTCATTTGAAGATGAGGATCTGTTCTATGGTTATATAGCAGGAATGGACGCATTTGCAAGAGGATTGAAGGTAGCTGCCAAGCTGCTTGAAGACAGGGTATTCGAGGATTTCAAGGAAGAGCGTTATGCAAGCTACAGAGAGGGCATCGGCAAGGACATTGTTGAGGGCAAGGTTGGCTTCAAGGAGCTTGAGGCTTATGCGTTAAAGAACAATGTTACAAAGAACAAGTCCGGCAGACAGGAAATGCTTGAAAACATTCTGAATCAGTACATAATTGAGACAGAATAAGCTTGCCAGGACCGGACAATCGTATAATGCATTACGAATATATAATTGACTGTTAACAATAAAATACCCCGGACTGCAGAGCCGAACCGGATAAGCAAAACCGGCGGCACTGCAGGCTGGGGTATTTAGTTCTTGCTTAATTCTGTCTCTATTCAACTGTAATTACACCGGTAGGGCAGTTGTCGGCCGCTTCCCGGGTGGAATCTTCCGCACCGGCGGGAATGGGGTCGGTGTATACTTCTGCAAATCCATCATCATCAAGACGAAATACTTCCGGACAGGTTTCGGCGCAAAGGCCGCATCCAATACATCCATCACGATTAATTGATGCTCTCATAGCTGATTCCTCCATTTGATTACTAAGTACTAATTGCGTTCAAGGACGCATTAAGTACTTGCAACAGACTTTTTATCCATTCTTAGTATAACATATTTATGAGCTTTTGTAACCTGTCAGAAGCAATTATATTTTTATTTGTGTTTTTTATATTCATATAATATAATTATAGTAGAATTTTGGCGAAAGAAAAAAGCGTTATACGGAGGGAAGCAATGGAAAGAGAAATGTTGCTTGATGAAGAGAAAAAGGAAATAGAGATTCTTGAGTTTCAGACCGGCAGCTTTTTATATGGCGCCGATATCAGTGATATACAGGAAATACTTCCATACGAGGGTAATATCAGAAAGTTACCCGGTTCTCATCCGTATATTGAGGGAGTCATTATGCCGAGGGATTTTGTTATCTCCGTCATTGACCTTAAGGCAAGCCTTAAGCTTGAGGACGGGAACGGCATAAAGGATGAAATGGTGATTGTAACAAATATTAATGGCATGAACATCGGATTTCATGTGGACAATGTTCACGAGATTCACAGGGTGACAACTGCCGATATTGCGAAGCCGGGAAGAAAATTGAGTACTTCCGTTAAGGGTGCAGTAACAGGAATTTTGAACATAAACAACAAGAAAATTGAAATATTGGATTTACGCAAAATTATCAGTAACATTAATCCCGACATCAAATTCCAGTAATGGCAATCAGTGTACAACATAAGAAAACAGGCGGTGGCTTATGGCAAAGTGTAAGCTGTGCAAGAAGAACATACCGGATGGAACAGAATACTGCCGGGACTGCGCAGAAAAGAAAGATCTGCTGAAAAACGAGTCGTACCTTGACGGACTGCTAAATTCCATACAGAACAATGGTACAACTGCCAGTGATATATACAAGACCAGGAAGAAGCAGGATGACGCTGCTTCTGTTATTGGCGCGCAAAAAGAAGACATCAGGAGGAATAGTGTTGACCCGCAGGACCTTAAGGATTTTGATTGGTTTGATATGGAAAGTGACCTTAATGAACCGGTTGAAATAAGCACTGAGGATATAACATCTGCCGTAACGGATGCGGAGGACATATCATTTGCGGAGACTGATACAGGGGACATTAATATACCGGATTTATTAATGCAGGGCAATATGGAAGATGAAATGCATGGCACTGAAGATTCCACCGGTGATGATGTGGACTATATTGATGATGAAACTATTAATATGGATTTGGACGACCTGTTGAAACAACTGGAGATGGAAGCCGAAAGCGGCGGTGGGGATGGTGCCGGAGCCGTCGAAGATATGGCAAATGCGGCGGATGATGAGGATATGTTACATGAGCGGGACGGAAAGGCTGCTGAATATGCGCCCGACAGTGAGGATTTGGCATATGCATCGGATAATGAAAATGCGGCGTATGAGACAGAGGATGAGAGCTTTGTTTATGCAGCGGATGATGACCTGTCCGATACAGCGGAAGACCTAATTGGTACTGACGATACAGATATCGGGGACATCGGCGGTATAATACCAGGGACGGATACTTCAGAAGACTATAAATCCGAACCGGCAAAGACGACCGAGGATGAACTTCTCAGGCTGTTGGACGGGATTAACCCGGATGATGCCGTTGAGGATGATATACAAGCCATAACGGATTTGCTTGGAATCATAAGCAGCGACGAAGAAAATAAGAAAGAATACCCCGAGGATGTCGGTGAGGTATTCTCTGAAGCTTTGGAGGCCGTAACGGATTTAAAGGACCCGGACCAGGGCATCAATTATATTTTGCAGGATGAAGAATCCGAAACCGGGAAAGAAAAAGGCCGCAGCAAAAAGAAAAAAGACAAGGTTAAGGAAAAGGAAGAGAAAAAGAGCCTATTTGAAAGACTGTTTGCAAATGTTGAAGATGAGGACGAAATACCCGAAATAAAGAGAGTAAAAAGGGAGACCGCCGCCAAGGCTGAAAAGACGAAAAAGAAAAAGGCCAAGGGAAAGAAGAAAGGGCCGGAGGAAGAAGAAAATCCGGATGAACTGCCCGTAAGGCGCAGGCAGGAGGAAGAACCGGAGGAAGTAAAGCCGGCGAAGAAGCCAAAGAAAGAGAAAAAGAAAAAGAAGAAAATAGAGGTAATTGAAGAGGAAGAGATAGATACCGGACGTATCAATAAGGCCGGAGCCTCAATCGTATTTGTCTTTTTCGGAATTATGACAACAGCGTTCCTTCTGCTGACAAATATGTTTTCCTACTCAATGAGCATAAGAAATGCCTCGGATTATTTCAGCAGTCACAGGTATACGCAGGCTTATAACGAAGTATATGGGATGGAGCTAAATGACGAGGATATAGAGCTGTATGACAAGATAATGACCATCATGTTTGTCAACAAGCAGCTTAACTCCTATAATAATTACTATCATATGAAAAAATATCCCGAAGCTCTGGATTCCTTGCTTAAAGGCCTGCAGAGATATGAAAAGTATTCCGAGCTGGCAACGCTCCTGGGCATTAAGACCGATCTGGATTACGTCAGGGATCAGATTCTTTCCGAGCTGTATAATGTATTTGGATTAACGGAAGAACAGGCCATGGAAATAATTAACAGCGAAAACCGGATGCAGTACAGTATAGCGGTCTATAATGTCGTATTGGAAAATATGATGGTATATGATTCGCAATAATATACAATAAATATTCAAACCGGAAAAAGGAGACAGTATATGAATCGTGTAAGAGTAATTCCTTGCCTGGACATTCACAACGGACGTGTAGTTAAGGGTGTAAATTTTGTAGAGCTTAAGGATGCCGGAGATCCGGTGGAGATAGCCAAGGCCTATGCCAAGGCCGGCGCCGATGAGCTTATATTCCTGGATATATCGGCAACGACCGAGAACAGGAAAACCAACCTTGATGTGATGAGAAGAACTGCTGAAGCAGTTTCCATACCGTTTGCCATAGCCGGAGGAATACGCACCATAGAGGATTTCAGAAAGGCCTTCGAGGTTGGTGCCGCCAAGGTTGGAATAAACAGCGCGGCAATAGACAACCCGGGCATATTGAAGGAAGCTGCGGATGAATTTGGAAGCAGCCGCGTCGTGCTTGCGTTGGACGCAAAGAAAAGAAGTGACGGATCCGGATGGAACGTACTTAAAAACGGTGGACAAACCGATACGGGCATGGATGCCGTGGAATGGGCCGTTAAAGCGGTCGGCCTGGGTGCGGGCGAGATTATACTGACCAGCCTTGACAAGGACGGAACAAAGGATGGATATGACCTGGAGCTGACCAGCGCCATCTCCGAGAGCGTGCCCGTACCTGTCATAGCATCGGGAGGAGCGGGCCGGCTGGAGCATTTCTATGAAGCTGTGGCAATAGGCAAGGCACAGGCTGTATTGGCGGCATCCCTGTTCCACTTCAAAGAGCTGGAAATCATGGATGTAAAACGCTACCTGCACGAAAGAGGAATAGATGTTTATTTATAATCCGCGGCAGGATGATATGTGATGTTGACAGGCTTTCGTACAACAGGCGAAAGCCTTTTGATTGGAGGAGGATAACCAATGGCTGCAATTGCCAACGACTGGCTTACGGTGCTGTCGGGGGAATTTAAGAAACCTTATTACAAAAAGCTTTATGATTTAGTAGTGAATGAATACAGGACCAGGGTCATATATCCCAAGGCTGAGGATATTTTCAACGCTTTTCATTTAACTCCGTTCAGCAAGGTAAAATGTGTTATCCTGGGACAGGACCCGTACCACAACGAGGGACAGGCACACGGCCTTTGCTTTTCTGTAATGCCGGGAACGGAAATGCCTCCTTCGTTGGTCAATATATTTCAGGAACTCCATGACGATATCGGGTGTTATATCCCGAACAACGGATGCCTGAAGAAATGGGCGGACGAAGGGGTGCTGCTGCTGAACACCGTGTTAACCGTCAGGGCACATCAGCCATTATCCCACAGAAACATTGGATGGGAACAGTTCACCGACGCTGTAATCAGGGCGGTTAACGATCTGGACAGGCCCGTGGTGTTCATACTGTGGGGCAAGCCGGCACAGCAAAAGAAGGCGCTTCTGACCAACAGCAAGCACCTGATACTGGAATCCCCGCACCCGAGCCCATTGTCTGCACACAGGGGCTTCTTCGGAAGCAAACCCTTCAGCAAGACAAATGAATTCCTGATAAGCCACGGCATAGAGCCGATAGATTGGCAGATTGAAAACATATAGACCATGAGTGATGAGGGGCAAGCGGATTTTGCCCCTCAATATAAAACATCCATAGAAGAATTTATATATCTAATCAATTGTGTTGTAATATACTGAATATCTTATATAGCCTTACTTTCGTAGTTATCCTTGTTTAAATTTTTAACCGCGGTGGACAGCATGAGCTTGATTCGGTTGAGCTGGTTGACTTCGCTGGCACCGGGATCATAGTCGATGGCCACAATGTTTGCATTGGGGTTCTGGCGCCTCAGTTCCTTGATTACCCCTTTGCCTACGATGTGGTTGGGCAGGCATGCGAATGGCTGGGTGCAGACTATGTTGTTCACACCGCTGTGCAGAAGCTCCAGCATCTCTCCCGTAAGGAACCAGCCTTCACCGGTCTGGTTGCCGATTGATACAACATCCTTGGCATATTCGGCCAGCTTCCTGATGGGAACAGGAGGTTCGAAGCGCTTGCTTTTCCTGAGGGATTTTACAGCTTCCTTGCGAAGCTGCTCCAGAGCCCAGATGACAATACCGGACATAAGGGCGCTCTTTTTGCTCTTGCCGAGGTACCTGGCCTTGTAGATGTTGTTATATGCGCAGTACATGAGGAAATCCATAAGGTCCGGAACTACGGCCTCGGCACCTTCCGATTCCAAAAGCTCAACAAGGAAGTTGTTGGCCGAAGGAAGGAATTTGACAAGTATTTCGCCTACAACGCCTACCCTGGGTTTCTTCATGTCCTCGTAAACAGGCAGGTTGTCAAAGTCCCTGACTATTCCCCTGATATTTCTCTTGAATTCTCCCCATCTGGCCTTTTCCAGGGATTTAATGCACTTATCACGCCATTTTTCATGAAGCGCGTTTGCCGAGCCCGGTACTTTTTCATATGGCCTGGTCCTGTAAAGGACACGCATGAACACGTCCCCGTAGACCAGTGCCTGCATGGCGGTTATCAGCATTTTAGGAGTGATTTTCAGTCCCGGGTTTTTCTCAAGGCCTGACGCGCTCAGGGATATGACCGGTATGTGGGACATTCCGGCTTTTCTTAATGCCCTTCTTATGAATCCAATGTAGTTTGTGGCACGGCATCCACCGCCTGTCTGGGTGATTATGACGGCCACCTTGTCAAGGTCATATTTGCCGGACAGCAATGCATCCATAATCTGCCCGACGACCATCATGGACGGGTAGCAGGCGTCATTATTGACATATTGGAGGCCGATATCCACGGATCGCCGGTTGTCGTTCGGCAGCACCTCCAGCTTATAACCGCCGTATCTGAAGGCAGCTTCCAGCAAATCAAAATGTATCGGCGACATCTGCGGCGCAAGTATGGTGTGGGTCTTACGCATATCCTCGGTAAATATTGGCCTTTGGAATGCTGAGGATGCAAGCTTGGCTTTGTAGCCCTTGCTTTCCCTTTCCCTGACCGCCGAAAGCAGGGATCGTATGCGGATTCTTGCGGCGCCGAGATTGCTGACCTCGTCAATTTTCAATACGGTATATATCTTGCCGGAATCGGACAGGATGTCATTTACCTGGTCGGTAGTTACGGCATCCAGGCCGCAGCCGAAGGAAAACAGCTGAACAAGCTCGAGGTTCGGCTGGGTGCGTACGAATGAAGCCGCGGCATAAAGCCGGGAGTGGAACATCCACTGGTCCACGACCAGGGTCGGGCGGTCCACCTTGCCCAGGTGGGATACGGAGTCCTCGGTCAATACAGCTACACCGAAGGAATTAATCATTTCAGGAATTCCATGATTTATCTCGGGGTCGATATGGTACGGCCTGCCTGCCAGCACGATTCCCCTTCTGCCGGATGCCCGCAGGTATGCCAGGGTTTCATCACCCTTTCTCTTCATGTCTTCCCTGGCATTGGCCAACTCTTCCCAGGCAGCCTTACAGGCTTCCCTTATTTCATTTTTACTAATTCCTTTTTTTGTAAATATCTCAACCAGCCGGTTCGACAGGATTTCTTCACTTTCAAAGGACAAAAACGGATTGGCATATTCTATGGACGGATCCCTGAGTTCCTCCACATTGTTCTTGATATTCTCCGAGTACGAGGTAACAATCGGGCAGTTATAATGGTTGTTTGCACCGGGGAATTCAATTCTTTCAAATGGTATGCAGGGGTAGAAGATAAACTTAATCCCGTTGTCAATAAGCCATTTAATATGCCCGTGAACCAGCTTGGCAGGGTAGCATTCCGATTCGCTCGGGATTGATTCGATGCCAAGCTCATATATTTTCCTGCTGGAAGGCGGAGATAATACCACCCGGTATCCCAGCCTGGTGAAAAACGTATGCCAGAAAGGATAGTTTTCATACATGTTAAGCGCCCTGGGGATTCCGACCGTTCCGCGGGGAGCCCGGTCCTCGGGAAGCGGCTCATAGTCGAAATAGCGCTTCATTTTATACTCGTAAAGGTTCGGAATGTTATCCGCATTCTTTTCCTTGCCAAGGCCGCGTTCGCACCTGTTGCCGGAGATAAAACGCCTTCCTCCGGTGAACTTGTTGATGGTCAGGGTACAGTTGTTGGTGCATTTACCGCAGCGGGCAAGAGATGTCTCGAATTTCAGCTCATATATCTGGTCTATGGACAGCATGGTGGTTTCACTGCCATCATAGTGGTCCCTTGCAATAAGCGCGGCACCGAACGCTCCCATTATTCCGGCGATGTCAGGCCTTACGGCCTCGCAACCGGATATAAGCTCAAAGCTTCTAAGGACCGCGTCGTTATAGAATGTGCCGCCCTGGACAACCATTTTATTGCCCAGGTCCTTGGGATTTGTAATTTTTATAACCTTATACAGGGCATTTTTTATTACGGAATATGCCAGGCCGGCGGAAATATCCGCTACGGTCGCTCCTTCCTTCTGCGCCTGTTTTACCTTCGAGTTCATGAAGACGGTACACCTGGTACCCAGGTCAATGGGGTTCTTGGCAAACAAGGCCAGCTTTGCGAAATCCTCGACCTCGTAATTCAGGGATTTTGCAAAGGTTTCTATAAATGAACCGCAGCCTGACGAGCAGGCCTCGTTCAGCAGAACATTATCGACGGTATTGTTTTTAATCTTTATGCATTTCATATCCTGCCCGCCGATATCGAGTATGCAGTCCACGTCCGGCTCGAAAAATGAAGCGGCACGATAATGGGCTACAGTCTCAACCTCGCCCTCATCCAGCATAAGCGCGGCCTTAATCAAGGCCTCACCGTATCCGGTTGAGCAGGAACGAACTATTTTAACTCCCTCGGGCAGTATTTCATATATCTCCTTAATGGCTTTAATCGCGGTTTTGAGCGGGCTTCCGTTGTTGTTGCTGTAGAAGGAATAGAGCAGGGAACCGTCTTCTCCAACCAAGGCGACCTTGGTCGTTGTGGAGCCGGCATCTATTCCGAGGAAGCAGTTGCCCCTGTATTCGCTTAAATTGCCCTTCTTGACGGTATGTACGGAATGGCGCTGTCGGAATTCTTCATACTCGACTTCATTTTCAAACAGGGGTTTCATGCGGTGGACCTCGAAGTCCATCTTGATGCCCTCGGCTAGCTTCTTATATAAGGCCGACAGGTTTACGGCGGAATCCTCTTTAGAGTTCATGGCAGCGCCGATGGCGGCAAACAGATGAGAGTTCTCCGGAGCAATAATCTGCTCGTCGGTCAGCTTAAGGGTCCGAATAAATGCGTTCCTCAGTTCCGAAAGGAAATGAAGGGGACCTCCCAAAAACGCGATATTGCCACGTATGGGCTTGCCGCATGCCAGTCCGCTTATGGTCTGGTTAACAACAGCCTGGAAGATTGACGCGGACAGGTCGGGTTTTGTCGCGCCCTCGTTTATCAGCGGCTGGATATCCGACTTGGCAAATACGCCGCACCTGGCTGCAATCGGGTAGATAGCCTTGTAATCCTTTGCGTACTCATTAAGGCCCGCCGCATCGGTTTTAAGAAGGCTTGCCATCTGGTCGATGAAAGAACCGGTACCTCCCGCGCATATGCCGTTCATCCTCTGTTCCACACCATTGGTGAAGTAGATTATTTTAGCGTCCTCACCGCCCAGCTCTATCGCTACATCGGTATGCGGGGCATAATCCTGGAGAGATGTGGCAACGGCAACCACCTCCTGAATAAAAGGTACGTCCAGGTGCTTGGAGATGGTCAGCCCGCCGGACCCGGTTATTACAGGGTGGACGATAAGATCGCCAACCGCGTCCTGGGCCTTTTTGATTAATGCGGCCAGGATTTCCTGGATATTGGCATAGTGCCTTTCATAGTCGGAAAACAATATTTCTTTATTATGATTTAAAACAACAACTTTGACGGTCGTTGATCCAATATCAATTCCAAGAGAAATGGCGTCATGCATATTGATTACTCCTTGTTCCGTACTGGTGGGTGACACACAAGTGTGTCCCATAAAGTGTGCCGTTTGTATTGCCTGGCTGGTTTCATCTGCTTATCGCGAATATTATACGATACCGGGTATGTTTATTCAACACCCGATACCATAAATTTACCATTCAAATACGGGGAAAAGCCATTGTTTTATTATTAAATAACAATTTATTTTTTCTTAAGATTTCATTGATTTTTTATAAACCGCAGGTCAATGATATTGTATTAACATAATATGCCGGTGTCAAATTATTGCTAATTGAATATAATAAACTAACCAACATGTAAACTGTTCGGGTTTGGGAAGGGATAGGATTTGTTCTGTATATATTATGAAGTAAAACAGGGAGATACGCTTTATTCTATAAGCAGACGCTATAATGTGGATGTTGACAGGATAATTAGTGCCAATCCGTTTATAAATGTATACAACCTTCAGGTTGGCGTTGTGATTTGCCTGCCCTGTGTCTCCCGGGACGGATTTTCAAACTCTGTCACATACACGGTGGAGAACGGGGATACATTGGGCTCGGTAATTGCCAAGAACAGGATTAATATTGCGGATTTTCTTAAGGCTAATGACATCTACTCCATAAGCCTTATGCCCGGAACGATACTATCAATACCTGTTATCGAGGACTAGGCGGGGCTTTCTTTTGTTTGACAAAGAATATCTAAAAACTTATAATTAAGATTGAATTTTAGTCTTATGAAGGAGAGACCATGATTCAGATTTTTAAAACAGAAGATGGTGTATTGCAAAGAAAAGATGAAATAACGGAAGGCTGCTGGATAGCCATGACCAACCCTACAGCCCCGGAACTGGTGGAGGTTTCCGAGAAAACCAGGATTGACATCCATCATCTCAAAGCTCCGCTGGATGAAGAAGAGCGGGCAAGAATAGAGGTGGAGGATGAATATACCATTATTGTCGTGGATATACCTACACTGGAGAGATACCAGGAAAGGAACCGGTATATCACCATACCTCTGGGCATTATCATATCAAGGGAATACCTGATTACCATATGCCTTGAGGATACACCGATTCTCAAATCCTTCATTGACGGAAGAGTGCGTGATTTTTACACTTACAAGAAGACAAGATTTATTCTGCAGATACTTTACAGGAACGCTTCCACCTTTCTTCAGTACCTTCGCCTAATAGACCGCAAGAGCGAAGAGATAGAAAGAAAGCTTCATATATCAACCCAGAACAGTGAACTGATTGATCTGCTGGCATTGGACAAGAGCCTGGTTTATTTTACAACCGCGCTCAGGTCTAACGAGGTCGTTCTGGAGAAGATGCTGAGGATAGAGGGCATCAAGCAGTATCCCGAGGACCAGGATTTGCTGGAGGATGTTATTATTGAAAACAAACAGGCCATAGAAATGGCTAACATTTATACCGGGATTCTGTCCGGCACGATGGACGCATTTGCGTCAATAATATCTAACAATCAGAACAATGTCATGAAATTCCTTGCTGCTATAACCATAGTTCTTTCCATACCCACAATGATTGCAAGCTTTTACGGAATGAACTTCGAATATATTCCCGGCGGGAAAGCGCCCTTCGGTTTTATATTTGTAACATCGGCGGCAATGCTTATTACGGCGATTACGGCATTGATTTTTAGAAAGAAAAAATTCTTCTGAGGCGGAATGGAGTAAGCTATGAAATTCATTCAAAAGCTTGAACGAAAATTTGGCAAGTATGCAATCCGAGACCTTATGAAATATGTCATAGCCCTGTATGTGATCGGATTGCTGGTTTATACCATCAACCCCTTTGCGTATATTTATCTTGGCCTGGATGTGGACAAGGTACTGCGGGGGCAGGTGTGGAGGATGATAACCTTCTTAATACCGTATAAAGTACTTGGTACCGATATTATATTTGTGGCCATCCAGGCTTATATATTTTATCTTATCGGAAACGCATTGGAGCGCGCATGGGGATCTTTCAGGCTGAACCTGTATTTTTTCTCGGCGGTCATTTTTAACATAATTGCTGCCTTTTTAGTATATGGGATATTCAGGGTGAACATATTGGGCAATATCATGATCGTCATATCATCTCCCCTGGACATTATATACAGCTCCATGTTTTTTGCCTTTGCGGCATTATATCCCAACACACAATTCATGTTTTATTTCATCATACCAATAAAGGCGAAGTACCTTGCGCTGATAAGCGGTGCCATTTATCTGATTGATATTTACAAGTTCATATCAGCCGGGTATTATTTCGGAGTTATTCCGATTGTAGTGTCCCTGGCGAACTTTGTGATATTCTATATGATGACCAGGAATTACAGGTGGATATCGCCAAGGGAATTCGAACGGAGAGCGAGATTCCGCAGGCAGATTCATGAGGGACGAAGCGGCGGCAATGTCACGGGATTCAGAAGGCAGAACGTTATTACAAGGCACAAGTGTGCGGTCTGCGGAAGGACGGAGTTGGATGATGAGAACCTTGAGTTCAGGTTCTGCTCCAAATGTAACGGCAATTATGAATACTGCATGGACCACCTGTTCACCCACGAACATGTCATATAAATAATTAAAGAAGATGACCGAAAGGATCGGATATGAGCGGAAACATAAAAGCTATATACAAGGAAATCCTGATAAACAGGGATCTTGAAGAAAACATACCTAAGGCATTGAGGATCGCGGCTGAGAAATACTATACCTCTGCAATGGTCAAACTTGCCATGGATTATTATACATATTATGAGATGTACTGTGATGAGAAGGAGCACTGGTCGGAGGATCTTGCCGAATATATTGAGACCATAAAAGGCATTATCTCGGAAGGGCTCCTGGACAGCAGCACCGATGGGATTGAAGGGCTCATTAGCCGGACGGATGAAATACGAAAACGGGCAGCAGCCAAGATGGAAGCAATCACCAGGTACGTTGACCTGTTTGAACTGTATGAGTATGCTTTAAACCGTGTGGAATACAGGTTCAAGGAGATGGACCGGGTTGAGGACGACGAGGCTTTTGCCAGGAAAGTTCTTCGGTACATTTTTGAGTCCGATGACAATTCGGTTATTAATAACAGGATTAAGGAAATTATAAGCCAGCTTCCGGTTCGCATTACAAAGGAGAAATATTATGATTTCATGCGATCGGGCATTGGTATGCTGGCCGGAGCCGGTGAGGATACATGGAGAACCATGTTTTACATGGTAAGAAGCAGTGCGGCCCTGGATATCAACGAGGAGATCAGGGATGTCTATCCCGAGCTGTGGGAGAGGAAGGAAGAACTGGAAAGGCTTGATTTCAAGGCAATTTCCAGGGAAGAATATGAAGCCGTGGCATCAGGGATTGATGAAGCCACAAGATACCTGGAAATAGAGGGCACGGCTTTCATCAGCCTTGTAGAAATAATAAACGGGATTTATACCCTGCTGCTGTGTATTCCATATAATAAAAATGATTTGACGGTTGACAGCGAGATAAGAAAAGCCGCTTTGGATATTATCAGGGGCATTAATGAAGCTTTCCTGAAGGAAGGACCTGATACGTTCCCTGTCGGAATACTGGACAAGTTTACGGTCCTGGAGGGTGTCCAGGAGGACATGGAGCTTGAGATGATGAAGGTTGAGGATATCCTTTACCACATCAACGAGCGTCATGGGGCCGTTGTTAAGAGCCTCAATGAAGACAGTGTTCTGGAATCGCTGCTCCGCTGCAGGATTCTTAACAGCGGAAGCCTGTTTGTCGACCTTAATGATCCTGGCATGAACCTGAGGGTTAACAATGAAGGGCTCGGCAGGGAGACGGACAAGCTTATCAAGGAGCTTGACGATAAATTCAGAAACACCGACCGCATGATTGCCAGGGCCATTATGGCGAATACAATTGACAAGGTACCTGTATTTTTCGATTCCCGCACCGAGGTCATGGATTATATACTTTATTCGCTGAAAAGATGTACGGATATTCCTGAAAAGTATGCATCCATGGAAATTATAAGATCCATCATGGAATGGTAACTCCCGTATTATTAATGGCAATTTGTGGAATAATAATAGGAAACGCGGACGGATTGGCTTGGGGGACAAAATATGATACAATGGACGTCAAGAATATATGTCAGTGATAATCTTAAGGATAAGATGGACAAGATCGTGGATTCCATCAATAACGGAAGGCTTACTTATGACATATATTGTATTGCATTTGCTTCCCATCCGGAAAATCTGTTTGACATCATAAATGCGAACGAGCTATTATTTCCTCATTACAAAAAAACCGACATTAAAATAGCAGGCCTTGCAAGAGGCCGGGAGGAAGCCCTTAGGCTGGTTCAGGATATGATTATGGAAGTGTACGGTCATACCGGCGGATTTGATGTAAGAGGGTATTTCTCATCAGATTATGAAAATCGTTAAGTTGAAGCATGTCTTGTCTTAGAATAAAAACGGGCGGTTGATGGATGGAGCATGTTATCCGTATTATTGTTGGTGTTGAAAATAATTGGCATTACGATATTGGTATTGCTTGGCATACTTTTATTTCTTTTGCTAATAATTTTATTTGTACCCGTGCGTTACCGACTGAAGGTTGAGCATGGCGACGGATTTGCTTTGGATGGTCATGTAAGCTGGCTGCTTCACTTCCTGCATGGCAGCATATCACAAACCGGCCGCGACAGAAAAATATGGGTCAGAATTTTCGGTATCAAGGTTTATGACAGCCTGCATTCAGGGAAAGCAGAAAAAGCAAGGCCAAAGAAAAAAAGCAGGATCAAGCCTGTCAGGCCGGAAAAACAGGAAGAGACCGAATTGACAGAGTCCGATGCAATGGAAACTGAGTCAGCAAAAACCGGCATGAAATATACCGGTAACTTAAAAAGGCCAAAAGACAAATTCTTTTCGAGGATTGTAAATAAAGTAAAAGAGTTAATAAAAAAAAACCGGGGCTTCTTTACAGGTATTGCGGATAAAGTCAGGAACCTGGTACAAAGCATCCTGGGGCTCAGGGAAAGAATCGGCCGGATTATTGATTTTCTCAATGATGATATAAACAGGACCGGCTTTCGCTTCACATATGACAGCATTAAAAAGATTTTAAAGCATGTCGGGCCTAAGAAGCTAAAATCAACGCTGGTGTTCGGCACCGGGGACCCGTGCAGCACCGGACAGATACTGGGTGTACTATGTATATTGTACTGCTTTTATGGGGGCGATGTCCAAATCACCCCGGACTTTGAGAATAAAGTATTTAAGGGAAGTCATTATGCAAAAGGCAGAATAAGGGCATGGACGATACTTGTTATAATTATAAGGCTGTTAGTGGATAAGAGGTTTAAAAAATTAAGGATGAATTATCAATTGCTGAAGGAGGCGTTATGATGTCTGAGAATAATTTCAATGCGACGGTGGAATCGTTATTTAAAGGTATGGACAGCTTTCTAACAACGAAAACCGTGGTTGGTGATGCCATAAGGTTTGAGGATGGAACTATAATACTGCCCTTGGTTGAGGTAAGCTTCGGTGTCGGTGCGGGCGCTGTCGCCGGAGATAAGAAGAACAATGCCGGAGGAGGTTTGGGCGGCAGGATAGTTCCCAGTGCCGTGCTCGTTATTCAAAACGGTTCATCCAAGCTCATAAGTGTTAAGGATAAGGACAGTGTCAGCAAAATCCTCGACATGGTTCCCGATATTATCAACAAGTTCTCCAAGGGGTCCAAAAAAGACAGTGACTGCGGTATGGATGAAAAGATAAAAGAAGCGGTAAAAAGCGCATCCGAAGATGGTGCCGATGAGTAAAAAGGAGAATCTCTTAATCAGCGCATGCCTGCTGGGTTTATACTGCAGGTATGACGGAAAGGAGCTTCACCTTTACTGCCTACCGCATTTAATAGAGAAATACAACCTTATACCTGTATGCCCTGAAATATTGGGAGGATTGGGAACTCCCAGAAGTCCTGTGGAAATAAGAAACGGCAGGGCGGTTGACAAAACAGGCAGGGATGTACAGGCTTATCTTGAAAGGGGAGCGAATGAAACCTTAAAGCTTGCCAGGCTATACGGCTGCAGACATGCCTTGCTGAAGGAAAAAAGCCCTTCCTGCGGTAATGGGAAAATTTATGACGGGACTTTTTCCGGTACGCTGATCGATGGAAATGGGATAACAGCGGAGCTTCTAGAGGAAAACGGCATAACAGTGTATGGCGAATCCCGGGTGGAAGAGCTGCTTGACAGGCCATAACCCGGTATGGAAGAAAAAATGCTTGCATAATCATTTATGTTCTGATAAAATGAATGTGTTTGTTAGGCTGTAAAGGTCTAAATTCTTATCTAAGGAGGTGCTCGGGATGGCAAAATGTGCAGTATGCGAAAAAGGTGCTCACTTCGGAATTGCTGTGAGTCATTCTCATAGAAGAACAAATAGAATGTGGAAACCCAACATAAAATATGTAAAAGTAAAAGTGAACGGTGCAGCTAAAAAGATGTATGTTTGTACTTCCTGTCTTAGATCCGGAAAAGTAGAACGCGCATAATTGGCTACATTGGGTGTCAGGGGGATCTTGACACCCTATTTTTACATTAAAAAATGTTTAATTAACCTGACGTTATCCTTAGTTACAGAATAAATTATAGCCAAGAAGCAAACATAGTATTATAATACAAATAGCTAATATTCCGTTAGTTATAAACAGCATGATCGTCATGCCGATTGCAATCCAGAACAGGATAAACCCTATCATTCGCCTCATATTAACACATCCAGTTAAAAAACATATTTATATATAATATGCAGGTATATATCGGGCTATCTCATAAAATGATGAATTTGCAGTTCGGCATCGCGCAAGAACATAAAAAGTTTTTGGTCATATATTGTAATAAAATGCGAAACGGTAGAGCGGGAATAATTGAAGGATTGGAGGTATAATATGAAAGGACATATGAGTACTGATATCGGTGACATTGTAATTGATAATGAGGTATTGGCGCAGTATGCCGGAGCTTCCGCCGTGGAATGCTTTGGTGTGGTCGGTATGGCTTCCGTCAATATGAAGGACGGTATAGTCAAGCTGTTAAAGAGGGATAATTTAAGCCATGGAGTGAACGTCACCATCGATGAGGACAACAAGATTACGATTGACCTGCATATTATAGTCTCCTATGGGGTTAGCATATCTGCTGTCGCTGACAACTTGATCAGTAATGTCAAATACAATGTTGAGGAATTCTCGGGAATGGAAGTTAAGAAAATTAACATTTTTGTAGAAGGAGTCAGAGTAATAGACTGAAACCGGGAATTACGGCATTTAAGGAGGAAAGATCAGTGATTGTGAAGACCATAGATGCAAAAACATTCAAAAAGATGTTTCTTGCAGGAGCAGCAAGCATAGAGGCAAAGAAGGAATTTATTAATGAACTGAATGTATTCCCGGTACCAGATGGTGATACCGGCACTAATATGACCTTGACTATTATGTCTGCAGTAAAGGAAATACAAAACCTGGAGAATCCCACAATCGAGGAACTGGCAAAAGCAATTTCCGGCGGATCACTCCGCGGGGCCAGGGGAAACTCGGGAGTCATACTGTCACAGCTGTTCAGAGGATTTACCAAGGAAATCAAGGATTACAACGAACTGAACGTTACCGTAATAACCAACGGATTAATGAGAGCCGTGGAAACTGCATACAGGGCCGTTATGAAGCCCAAGGAAGGAACAATGCTGACCGTAGCCAGGGGCGCAGCGGAGAAAGCCGCCCAGTTAGCCCTGGAAACGGATGATTTGGTTTACTTTTTCAAGGAGATAGTTGCCCATATGGAGAAGGTGCTTGAAATGACACCGGAGCTTCTCCCCGTTCTAAAGGAAGCCGGTGTGGTGGATTCGGGCGGCCAGGGACTCGTGGAAATCGTCAAGGGAGCATACAATGCCCTTATCGGCAAGGAGATAGTTCCCGCAGCATTCAGCGAGGAGCATGTATCAACCGGGATTAATGTTGAACGAATTGCCTCGGAGGATATAAAGTTCGGTTATTGTACCGAGTTCATAATTATGCTGGAGAAATACAGCTCCAAAACGGAGCCCGAATTAAAACAGTATCTTGAATCCATAGGCGATTCAATCGTGGTCGTATCGGATGACGGCGTAATCAAGGTGCATGTACATACGAACGACCCGGGCCTTGCCATACAGAAGGCTCTTTCGTATGGATCATTAACAAGCATTAAGATAGACAACATGCGGGAAATGCACAGCGAAAAGGTTATCAAGGACGCTGAGAAAGCCGCCGCGGAAGCCGAAACCCATAAGGAAAAGCCGAGGAAGAAGACGGGATTCATCGCGGTATCCATGGGAGCGGGGCTGGATGAGATATTCACCGGTTTGGGTGTGGATTACCTGATTGCGGGCGGACAGACCATGAATCCGAGTACCGAGGATATGCTCAATGCCATCAGGGAAGTCAATGCCGACACCATATTCATACTGCCCAACAACAGCAACATTATACTTGCCGCCGAGCAGGCGAAGCAGCTGACCGAGGACAAGAATGTCATAGTAATACCTTCAAAAAACGTACCGCAGGGTATAACCGCCATAATCAATTATGTATATGACAAATCACCTGAGGAAAATGCCGAGAGAATGACGGCGGAAATGAACAGGGTCAAGTCCGGTCAGGTAACATATGCAATCCGTGATACCATCATTGACGGAATGAACATCAAACAGGGAAACATCATGGGTCTGGGAGATAAGTCCATCCTGTCCGTTGGTGAGGATATCAGGGAAACCACAATAGAGCTGGTTAAGCGCCTGGTGGATGACAGTTCGGAATTAATAAGCATCTATTATGGTGAGGATGTAACCGAAGAACAGGCGAATGAAGTATCCGAAGAGCTGATGAAGCTTTACCCCGACATGGATGTCGAGGTTCATTATGGCGGACAGCCAATTTACTATTACCTGTTGTCGGTTGAGTAATGGCGACTGTAAACTACAGACCAAGGATAAAACAAGTGGTTCGGACACCGGCGGGCCACTTTTGTCTTATATTTGTGATGGCATATCGATTATCGGATAGCAGTGAAGGAGGATTGTAATGGAAAAGGCTCCAAGGGCTGGGGAAATATTTTACGTGACAAAGGATAAGCCTTACCAGGTCATTACACTTGGAATACATAAGGAGACTTGTGAGAGGATGGTAATTTACCAGGCGTTATTTGGGGACTACGGTACTTTTGTGCTGCCTTTGTCAAAGTTCATGGAGGAAATATATGCTGCTTCTGACGGAACAAAGGTTCCGCGGGACGGTGTGAAGGAACCGTGCGGCACCCCGGAAATACCCCCGGCTGATGAAAAATCCGACTGCAGGACCGGTGACATTACGGACAAGATGACCGTGGAAAAGGATGAAGATTCCTTAAATGCCGAAAAACCGCCGAAACCGGAGACTGATGACAAGATTAGCGAGATCCTGTTGAAATTCCTTGATGCCGACTCTTATACTGAAAAGCTGGAGATATTAACTACCAATATCAAGAAGATTGACAACAGGCTTATCAACGACATGGCAGCTTCACTGGACTGTATCGTGGAGGACGGGCCGATTGATAAAAGGCAGCAGGAGCTCATTTATTGCTTAAAGCAGCTAAGCAGGTTTGAGGTAAGGAATAGATAGCTGAATAGTAAAAATAGAATCGAAAAATTAAACCGGCCTTGTGCAGGCGCATCACCTGCAGGAAGGCCGGTTTTCGCGGTTATTGCCGGACTGTAGGCTGTTAATTTAAGTTGAGCTTCTTCTTGAAGATGTAGTTGGTTACAATGTAGTAAACAACGCTTAATATTATGGTGAATATGATGGAGAAGGGGAATACCTTTGAAGGGACGGCTTCCAGGATACTGATGGAGCTTTCCCATTCGTTCAATTCGCTGTAATAAGGGCTGTAATTTAGCATGGACAGCTCGATATTGGTCCAAATCAGCATGATAATTGTCGAAATCATCTGAACAATGGTATTAATGCCGATGTAGGCCGCAAAGGAACCGATTACCCTGTGTTCCGTAAAAAGATGCCCGATTGCTATGGAGGCATAAATCATAAGTATTTGCATTACTGTGCCCACCAGCAACAGGATGGCATATTCGGCAATAACCAGGCCATACTTGTCGCCGAAGCCAAGCCTTAAGCCATATAATAATCCGTCAAGTATTTCCTTTAAGCTTTCAAGATTATCACGGGTGCCAAGCATGGCAAGCAGGGAAAGGGCCACAACAGCAAGGGTTCCTATATTCCAAATCATTGATACTATAAGCTTTGAAATAATATGCTGTGAGGGCTTGACGGGCAGCGTAAACATCAGGTATCCCTCATCCGACAACAGGTTCCTGTAAAAGCGCAATATCATTATTACAAATGTGACAACGATGGCTGCAAGTATGGAAAGCACATACATTGCTATCGAAAAGTTTCTTATTGTTTTAAGAGGCTTGCTTAAGTTGTCGATACTGAACATAACCCTGTTTATTAGGGAAAGCAGCAGCATTATCAGATACAGCGGAAGGAATATTCTCGCTGTTGCGTTAAATTCGTGTTTGATTAATTTTCCTAGCATCTGAATACCTCCCTGAATAATGTGTCTATGGATTTTCCTTCCTTTTCACGTATCTCGTCAACCGGTGCGTGGAGGACCAGCCGACCTGCCTTGATGAATACGGCCTCATCCAAAATATTTTCTATATCCGCGATGAGGTGCGTTGATATAATTATCGTGGCATTTTCGTCATAATTGGTTATTATCGTATTCAATATATAATCCCTGGCAGCAGGATCAACTCCGCCTATCGGTTCATCCAGACAGTAAAGATCGGCTCTCCGGCTCATGACCAGGATGAGCTGTACCTTTTCCTTGGTACCCTTTGAAAGGGATTTTAAGCGTTTGGACGGATCCAGGTTCAGCCTGTGAAGCATGTCATAAGCCCGCTTTTCATCAAAATCTTCATAGAAATCCTTGAAGAACCTTATGGTATCCGATACCTTCATCCAGTCGGGAAGATAGGTTTTTTCAGGGAGATAGGAAACTATTCTCTTGGTTTCCACTCCCGGTGCCATACCGGCAATTGTGATGCCGCCCGCGTTTGGAACCAATAACCCGTTAATAATTTTAATCAACGTGGTCTTTCCGCTTCCGTTCGGCCCCAGGAGACCGACTATCTTGCCCCTTTCCAGTCTTAGACTGAAATTATCGAGGGCTAAGGTTGATCCGAATCTTTTTGACAGTGCATTGCATTCAAGTATTACACTCATATCTTTCAAACTCCTATCCTATTATTTTGCTAATTGCTGTTTTCGGTTAACTTGTTAAGATAAGAAATGATATCGTCCCGTCCTAACCCAAGTTGCTTCATTTTGTCCAGAAAGTCCCGTACAATTTCAGTGATGTATTTTTCCTTAAGCTGTCTTATAAGTTCTTCATCAGAGGTAATGAACCTTCCGGCAGTACGATTGGTGTGCACCAATCCGTCACGTTCCAATTCTGTCATTGCTCTTTGCATCGTATTTGGATTTACCATGGCCTGTGCCGCCAAATCTCTGACAGAAGGGAGCTTGTCACCGGGCTTGTATACGCCGGCAATTATCTTTGCCTGGATCTGCTCCACAAGCTGCAGATAAACCGGCTTTTCGGTATTCAGTTCCCACTGCATCATGTTGGCTCCTTTCTATAGAATTGCTACCAATGTACTATTGTATTAGTAGCTTAATACAATAGTACATTAATACAATTGTTTTGTCAATACTATTTTTTCAGTGATGTCATATGTACTAATTTCAAAGGGATTTACGGGAAGCATATAATTATCAAATTGTTCCTGAACCTTTATTGCATATAAACGTTTGTTCGATTTTATTATTGAAAAATAACCATTTTATGTTATACTATTTATAGTTAGTTATCGCTGAATAAAGGTATGCAGTGGTTTTATGAATGATTACGTCAACGAAAAAAAATATCAGCCTTTTAAAATCCCCGACAGACGAAATGTTCAGGAAAGCGGGGCTTCCAACATTCGTACTCAAAACAGCAAATACTCGCAAATGTCTCTTTCGGACGGATTGTTTTATGAGATCGAATATGATAACAGTCCGTTCCCCGGGGTGGGTAAATTTGTTTTAAAAGCGCAGAATATTGTTCAGCAGATTGTGCAGCCTCAAAAAGATCCAATCCGGGAACTGTTTTACAGAATGAGGGACATAGCGAGGCAATACCCCGTACCATATTCGAATTATAACAAGTTCTACGACAGAAGGATTCAGAAATGGAATGCCAGGGTCTTTTACAAACAGGCCCAGTTCATGAAGGATTTTGAGGATGATTATCCGGGGAGCGTTCCGTTTTCGTCATATTATCCCTATTACCAGATGCTGAGCTATGAACAGCTCAGGACATATTTCACTTGGCGGTCCAAGGTCAGAAAAGGTGATGTGCATAGCACATCCATGTCTTACGTCTTTTTGTATACCTATGAGCTGCTGAACAATATCGGGGTGGAAAGCCCGAAGGACGGCCTGGACAGGCTGATGGCGCTTTGGGCATCCTATCGGACATACGAGCCTTCGATTGACAAGTATTTTGCCAGGTGGATCAAGGATTATCACATTTATTACGAGCTGCCCCATACCTTTAAGGAATTTGTTGAAGAAAACAATCTATCAGGATATTACCCGGATATTTATACCGGAAGCAGCTTTGATTTGTTCTGTACGATCTCAAAATACGATATACGCAAATCCGGCTTTTACTCTGAAGGCAACAGCAAGCTGGTAAAAGACTGCTTTTATTTTGTTCTGGACAGAATCCGCACGGAGTTTGAAAAGGCGGGCTTTCATTTCTACGACGACCTGTTCAATCCTTCAAAAAGGCCGGTTCCATGGACGCCTTTCAAGGATGCTCTCTTTTATAACTGGCTTAGGCAGCCTGATAGAAAGGTCGTAATGTCCGAAAATGAAATCTATATATGCAGGAATAATGAATGGGAGTTCAGCAATGTAATTGCGTCTGCCGAAGGCCGGCAGCTGCTCGGATATATAATGAAGCAGATGGAGTCGGTGCTTAGGCAGATAAAGAAATACAAGTATAAGATTAGCGCCAGTTTGGACATGATCGATCAGGCAACCAGGTTAAAACTGCAAAAATCGGGATTATTCATAGACAATATCGTTAAAACCGCGGTTATGGAATTTTATAGGGAAGCAACCAAGACCGTGGTAACGGTTAATCCTGCGTCCCTGGAGCGGATCAGGCAGGAATCGCTGGCCATACAGGAAGCCCTGATTGTTGATGAAGAGGAAGAAAACAACGAAGCATTCAGTTTGGAGCATTTTAGTACAGGTGACGCCCATTCGGATAGCCTTGATACGATACATTACGGTTCGGAGCATCTCGATGCGGGATGTACCGGTACAGTGGATTCTGATATGGAAGATTCCTGCCTGGAGCGTTCAGGCATGGAGCATTCCGGTATGAATGGCTCTTACGTGGAACAATCCGTAAGTAAAGAACCCATACAGGCGGCGGATGTATGGGAAAGCTTAAGGAGTGCCTTATCGGGCTTTGAGCTTAAGGCTCTGGCCATTATTCTTCAGAATGACGGAGACATGTATCAGAGACTAAAAGAATATGCCGACTCGCAGAACATCATGCTTGAGGTCCTGGCGGACGGCATAAATGAAAAAGCCATGGACCATATAGGTGACAGTATTCTTGATGAAGATTTCAATATATATGAGGATTATGAAGAACAGGTAAAGGGAATGGTAGGGCTATGATTAACAAGGTACCAACAAGGATAGCTAACATTATAATCAATGCGCTGAAGGGCGGAGTGGTTCCCCGGGTCGGTCTCGAATATATTACGGTGGGACGGGCCCAGGAAATAGCCGCCATCCTTCATGACATCGATATGATCGAGCAGGGCAGCGCTTCTTTCCGGTTTATTGTTGGAAGATACGGCAGCGGCAAGAGCTTCCTGCTCCAGACCATAAGGAACCATGCCATTGCCAGGGGATTTGCAGTGGTGGACGCCGACCTGTCTCCCGAGCGCCGTTTTACGGGAACCAAGGGACAGGGTCTTGGCACGTACAAGGAGCTTATACAGAACCTGTCTACAAAATCAAAGCCGGACGGCGGAGCATTGCCTTTAATCCTCGAAAAGTGGATATCGGGAATACAGGCATCGGTAAAAATCAACACCGACGCGGAAGGGGAAGAATTCGACAAGCTGGTGGAGAAGCGGATATATGCCGTCGCAGGGTCCTTGGAGGGCATGGTCAACGGCTTTGAGTTTGCCAAGGCAATCGTGACATACTGGAAGGCTTACAAACAGGATGATTCGGAGATGAAGTCCAACGTGCTCCGCTGGTTCCGCGGTGAGTACCAGTCAAAAAAGGACGCCAAGGCCGACCTGGACATTAATTTTATCGTAAGTGACGAGACATGGTATGATTTCCTCAAGGTATTTGCAGCCTTCCTGGTGGGAGCGGGATATAAAGGGCTGCTGGTTATGATTGATGAGCTCGTAAACATTTACAAGATACCAAATTCAATAACCAGGGCCAACAACTATGAGAAGATACTCACCATTTACAATGATGTCCTACAGGGTAAAGCCAGGCATATCGGTTTTTTGATGGCGGGAACGCCGCAGTGCATTGAGGACAGGTATAAGGGTGTGTTCAGTTATGAAGCCCTGCGGTCCCGTTTGGCGGAAGGGCATTTTTCCACCGATAAGTATAAGGATTTGTCAGCTCCAATCATAAAACTTCAGATGCTGACCCAGGAAGAAATGTATATCCTGATTGAAAAGCTCAGGGACATCCATGCCCAGCTGTATAATTATAAACCCATGCTGGGCCATGAGGATTTGATATACTTCCTGACGGTGGAATATAACAGGGTCGGCGCGGATACGCATATAACTCCCCGTGAGATAATAAGGGATTTCATTGAGCTGGTAAACATCCTGCACCAGAACCCGCAGCTTAGCGTAAGCGAGGTATTGGGAAGCAACAGCTTTGAGATGGCAAAGGGCGGATTATCGGACGAAGAGATACACAGCGAATTCGTTGAATTTGATGTATAGGCATAATCAGCGAAACATAACAGGATTTTAAGGAAAACAAAAGAAGAAACAGTATAAATAGAGACAGAAGATATAGAAGCAAAACGGGAATATGATATTAAAACTGATATTAAAGTGAGAATGAGAATAAAAGAAAGAGGATAAACATGGACGTATTCAGCAGGTTGGCTCCATTCATACAGGATTTTATTTATCAAAACAAGTGGGAGGAGCTTCGCGGAATCCAAGTGGCTGCCTGCGAAGTCATTTTTGACAGCGACGACAACCTCCTGCTGTCATCCGGTACCGCCTCCGGCAAGACGGAAGCGGCCTTTTTGCCTGTCCTTACGGAGCTGTACAACAACCCTTCAAAATCCATCGGAGTCATGTATATTTCGCCGCTGAAGGCCTTGATAAATGACCAGTTCAAGAGGCTTGACCAGCTGCTCATCGACTCCGGCATCCCAGTAACAAAGTGGCACGGGGATGCGTCGGTGACCGCAAAGAATAAGCTGATGAAGAATCCCAAGGGTATTATCCAGATTACGCCCGAATCTCTGGAAAGCCTGATTACCAATAAACGGGGTGCATGCCTGAGGATGTTCTCCGATCTCAGGTTTATAATTATTGACGAGGTCCACTATTTCATGCGGGATGTAAGGGGCATTCAGCTCCTGTGCGTCCTTGAACGGCTGAAAAAGCTGACCGGCGTTAATCCCCGCAGGATAGGCCTTTCCGCAACCCTGGGAGACATCGAGCTTGCCAGGAACTGGCTGAATACAGGTACGGGACGGGGGTGCGCAGCCCCGATAACGGACGAAGGCAAAAGGCGCATAGGCCTGCATATAGAAAGGTTTGTAAACTACAAGGGCAGGAAGGATCCGGATGAAGCCGGCATTCAGGATGACGCTTTCAGTACCGAAGGGTATTCCGGCAACAGGGAGCACTTCGAGTACCTTTTTAAGCATACCCTGGACAAGAAGACAATCATTTTTACCAACAGCAGGGAAGAAACGGAATATGTCATTGCAAATCTCAAGGAGATTGCCGCAAGTCACAAGGCACCCGATGTCTACAGGGTCCATCACGGCAATGTATCAGCTTTGATAAGGGAGTATACCGAGGATGAAATGAAATCGGATGACAGTAAAATTGTTACCGGGGCCACCGTCACGCTGGAGCTGGGTATAGATATAGGTTCACTGGACCAGGTCGTTCAAATCGGAACGCCCTACAATGTATCAAGCTTTGCCCAGAGGCTCGGACGCTGCGGAAGGAGGGGGCAGGTTCCGAGGATACTGTTTACGTTTGTAGAGGACATTGAGGTCAACTCCGCCGACACCCTGGGCCCGATTAACTGGGATTTCATCAGGACAATCGCCATTATTGAGCTTTATTTAAAGGAACACTGGATTGAGCCAATTCCTCCGCAGAACCATGCATATAACCTTCTGTACCATCAGACCATGAGCCACCTAAAAAGCAACGGTGAGATGTCTCCCGCCGCTTTGGCACAGGACATCCTGTCCATGGGCTGCTTCAAATATATTACGCAGGACGATTACAAAAAGCTGCTGACACATTTGCTTCAGATTGAGCAGCTTCAGAAAACCGAAATGGGCGGTTTGATTATCGGCAGGGAGGGAGAAAAGGTGGTTAACAGCCATAACTTCCTGACTGTCTTCATTGTACCGGAATATTACCTGGTAAAGGATGAAAACCGCACCATCGGTACCGTTGACAAGGTCTATCCGGTAGGCATCCGGTTTGCCCTGGCGGGGATGACATGGGAGACTGTGGATGTTAACGAGAAGTCAAAAGTCATTTTTGTAAAGAGAGTACCCGGTATTTCCCTCGTGGATTGGGATGTGGACTTCACAAACGAGCTTCATACCGTCCTTGTACGAAAAATCCGCAGCATACTCATGACGGATGAAGACTATCCTTATCTTAGCGAGCGCTGCAAGCAGCGCCTGGCCGAAATCCGCTATATTGCCCGCAACAGCGGGATATTAAACAACCTGGTTACTCCGTTATCGGATAAGAAATATGCCGTATTCCCGTGGGTGGGCACACGCCAGCTTACGACCTTAAACTATGCGTTAAGGCAGAGAAGAGTCAAGAGCAAGCTGCCATGGCCGACCTGTGTTTATCTTGAAGTTATTTTTGAAGGATCAGGACAGGAGTTGGAAAACACTATTTCAGATATTCTTTATTCAGACCTTGACCCGTATAGTCTTCCGCTGCCGGAAAAGGTGCAGATTGAGGGGAAATTCAACGAATTTATACCGCTTGAGCTGCTTAGGAAGCAGTATATAGAGGATTATCTTGATTTTGAAGGGCTAAGGGACGACATGCTGAATTTTATATAGCGGTGAAAGAACAACCATGTTTCTTCTGAAATGTCTCTCTCGTTGCTTTTTCCCTTTGGCTTCTGTGCGCGGCAGATATTATATTTATATATTAATGGAGAAAAAACATGGAGATAATCAAGCTGTCAAAAGAGGAAATGAGAAGATTTTTGGTTACATACCAAGGGTTATGCGCCGGGAAGCAATTTGCCGGCAAGGAAGGCGTGTTGGAATTCATTAAAAGAGTAGGCTGTGTTCAGTATGACCCCCTGGATGTGGTCGGCAGAAACGCCGATTTGGTTTTGCAGTCAAGAATTGAGGATTATTCAGAAAGAATGCTGTATGACCTGCTTTACAAGGACAGGGCCTTGGTTGACGGTTGGGACAAGATGATGTCCATTTACCCGGCTTCCGACTGGCCATATTTTAAAAGGATTAGGAAAATAAAAGACCAGGAAATAAAATGGGTTTTTAAGCATAGACATTACTCCAATGCGCTTGATTTTGTTGATGAAATCCATGAGTTTATCAGAAAGAACGGCGCTGTACAGCCCTCTGCCATCGACTTTGGCAGCGCAGGAAAAGGCACATGGCGCCATAAAAGGCTGTCGAGCGCGGCGATGGACTATATGTATAATATCGGTATTCTTGGAATCAGCGAAAAGAAGAATACCCAGAAGGTATATGATCTAATAGAAAGATTATTGCCCGCGGGTATCATTAAGCAGGAGGACCCTTTCGACAGCGATGATGATTTTTGCAAATGGTATGTTAAAAGGCGCATAGGCAGTATTGGAATATATTGGGAAAGAAACGGCGGCGGATGGCTTGGGTATTTCCTCGAGGATAAAAATCTGCGAATAAAAATGCTGGCCAAGCTAAGTGAAGAAGGAGAAATCCTGCCGGTCGAAATAGAAGGGCTGGAAAAGGAGAAATTCTATATAAGAAAAGAGGATTTATCTGTTCTTAACAGCCTGGAGGAGAACGTTGGGGATAGGGTGGCTTTTCTTGCTCCTTTGGATAATATGCTATGGGACAGGAAGTTGGTTAAGGATATATTCGGATTTGATTACAGCTGGGAGGTATATGTCCCTGCAGGGAAAAGAAGGTATGGGTATTATGTGCTGCCTGTACTGTGCGGGGATAGATTCATAGCAAGATTCGAGCCTGAAATGCATAGGGGAAATGATCCGCTTAGAATCAAGAACTGGTGGTGGGAGGACGGCTTTGTTCCAGATGGGGATACCATTGACAGGATCAAAGAGGCATATGCAGCATTCTGCGGGTTCCTGGGCGCGGACGGACTTTATGAAATGACTTCCCCAATTCGATAATATGGATTATAATGTATGTATATGCAAAATCAGGTTTATCATAAACAAGGGGTTTGTTTAGGAAGGGTTTAGATATCGGAGTGAGCAGCTTATTTTACAATGACAGTGTAATTAAGATAAAGGGAATAGGCGAAAAGACCCAGAAGGCCCTTCGAAGGATCGGCATTGAAACGGTGCAGGATTTGCTTGAGCATTACCCGAGGGGTTATGAGGAGTTTGGCATGCCCATACCCATTGCCCGGGTAACTGAGGGCAGTGTGGCAACAATTGAGGCTTACCTGGGAATCACGCCGAGGCTGAAAAAGGTTCGGAAGCTGCAGATTCTCAATGTCCAGGTTCGGGACAGCTCTGGCACATTGCTGCTTACATGGTTTAACATGCCGTATCTTAAGGATAGGCTTGAGATGGGTAAAAGGTACCTTTTCAGGGGCAAGGTGAAGCTTAAGAACGGCGCACTGGTGATGGAACAGCCCCAGGTTTTTTTTAACAGGGATGATTATTTTCAATTGCTGAATGTGCTGCAGCCAATTTATCCCCTGACCGAAGGAATTACAAACAAGCTGATAATCAAGGCTATGCATGAGGTGCACAACAAGCTTGAGTTTGCAAGGGATTATATTCCCGAAAGGATACGCAAGGAATACTCCCTCATGGACAGGACGAAGGCTTTGAAGGAGATACATTTTCCCAAGGACAGGGACAGCATGATGAAGGCAAGGCAGCGGCTGGCTTTTGACGAGTTTTTCCTGTATTCCCTAGCCCTTAGAAGAATGAGGGACAATAAAGCCCTGACCCGTTCCGAGTATCCAATGAAAGAGGTTAAGGAATGCGATGAGCTGATAAGATCCCTTCCTTACAGCCTAACAAATGCCCAGCAGTCAGCATGGGCGGAAATTAAAAGCGATATGATATCCGGGCTTTCCATGAACCGGCTTGTCCAGGGTGATGTGGGTTCGGGAAAGACCATACTTGCCGTTCTGGCGATGCTGATGGCGGTAAAAAACGGGTACCAGGCAAGTATTATGGTACCTACGGAGGTACTGGCCAAGCAGCACTATAAATCTATAAGCAGCCTGCTTTCGGGTTTCGGAGTATCGGTATGCCTGCTTGTCGGATCAATGACAGCCAGGGAAAAGAATGAGGCATATGAAAGAATCAGAGAGAAAAGGGCGGATATTATTGTAGGAACTCATGCCCTGATACAGGAAAAGGTTGAATACAATGACCTGGCCCTGGTCATTACAGACGAGCAGCACCGCTTTGGGGTCAGGCAGAGGGAAGAGCTGATGACCAAGGGGAAAAGCCCCCATGTACTGGTCATGAGCGCCACACCCATACCAAGAACCCTGGCTATTATTCTATATGGTGATCTTGACATATCGGTGGTGGACGAGCTTCCGGCCCAAAGGCTTCCCATTAAGAATTGTGTTGTGGATACAAGCTACAGGCCCGCGGCTTACCGTTTTATTGAAAAGCAGGCGGCCCGGGGAAGGCAGGCCTATATCATATGCCCTATGGTGGAAGAAAACGAGACGATAGAAGCTGAAAATGTAATGGACTACACCCAGCAGCTTAAGGAAGCCATGTCCCCCGATATTACAATCGAGTATCTTCACGGGAAGATGAAGCCCAAGGAAAAGAACAGGATTATGGAAAGGTTTGCGGAGGGCAAAATCCAGGTACTGGTGTCCACTACGGTGGTCGAGGTTGGGGTAAACGTGCCCAACGCCACCGTAATGATGGTGGAAAATGCCGAAAGGTTCGGCCTGGCGCAGCTTCATCAGTTAAGGGGAAGAGTAGGCCGGGGTGAGCACCAGTCCTACTGCATATTCGTATGCGGGACAAAAAGCAGGGAAGCCAGGGAAAGGCTTGAGATACTTAATAAATCCAATGACGGGTTTTATATTGCAGAAGAGGACCTTAAGCTCAGGGGTCCGGGAGATTTGTTCGGGGTCAGGCAGAGCGGGGATTTGGAGTTCAAGATTGGCAATATATATACGGACGCATCCATACTCAAGCTTGCGGCGAAGGCGGCAAAGAGCCTTGACAGTGATGAGGCGGAAAGGATTTTCTCGGAGAACCCCCATCTTGAGAGCAGGATTTTGAACCAAAACAGCAGGATTTTATAAAATAAATTCTATTAAGTCGAGGGATGCCATGATTACCGTGGAAAAGCCGGTTGATAGAACTAAATATTCGCTGTTATCCGTGGTTATTCCTGTATACCAGGAAGGAAGCCACATAAAGAACACGGTTAAAATCATAGAGGACGTACTTATATCCAATAATATAACGTACGAGTTCATCTTTGTTGACGACGGGTCCACGGATAATACCTTCAGTGAGCTAAAAAGCCTTGCAAGGGACAACTGGAGAGTTTCCGTCGTCCGCTTAAGTAGGAATTTCGGCAAGGAATCGGCAATCTGCGCAGGGCTGGACTACGCGGCGGGAGACATGATCCTGACTATGGATGCGGATCTTCAGCATCCCCCGGAGGTCATTCCCGCAATGGTTGATGCATGGCTTAATGAAGGGTATGACGTGGTGGAGGGAGTCAAGCATTCCCGCGGCAAGGAAAATATCATTTACAGGGTATGCGCAAAGTTCTTTTACTACATGGTCAACAAATCATCCGATGTCAACCTGGAAAGGGCTTCGGATTTCAAACTCATGGACCGTAAGGTCGTCGAAGCATGGAAGAAGCTGCCCGAGAGAACTTCATTCTTCAGGGGAATGTCGGCGTGGCTGGGATTTAGGCGAAAGGAAATAGAGTTTGACGTGGCAAAAAGGGTGGCCGGAAGGAGTAAATGGTCGCTGTTCAGGCTGCTTCGCCTTGCAGCCAATGCCGTTACCTCATATACGACGGTACCGCTTCATTTTATCACCCTGCTGGGAGCCGTAATGCTTTTCGGAGCCGTTGTTTTAGGGGTCCAGACATTATATATGAAGCTTTCGGGCAGGGCAGGCAGCGGATTTACGACCGTCATACTGCTCCAGCTGATAATCGGAAGCGCAATTATGACCAGCCTGGGCATAATCGGTCTGTATTTATCCAAGATATATCATGAGGTCAAGGCAAGGCCGAGATATATTGTTTCCGAGTATATCAGGGGTGGTGAGGATAAGTGACGGGCATTTTGTATTTGCTTTTATGTTTCGGGACAGGCTGGGCTATATGTTCCTTTGTCATACCGGATCTATATAAGGCTGCATCCCGGTCATATGAGGGAAAACCGATAAAGCTCAGTCCATATATGCTTCTTATCCCGGCATGGTTTGTTACCGGGGTGCTGGCCGTAACATGGCCGGTTTACCTGGTTGCCCTGGCATTCTCGAATGCGGGGGAGCCTCTTCTGATCGGCAATTTGGTTGTTATGCCCATTGCCCTGTTGTTTGTCATATATGCTTATATCAGGCTTGTTATAATGAAAAGAGGGCCGGGATACCGGCTGCTTTGCAATGACAAAAAAACGGCTGTCATGGAAGCATTGATTGTCTTTCTTGTTTCGGTTCTGGCAACAGTACTTATGTGGACCACCTTTTATGCCAGGGACGGCCGGCTTAATATCGGCGTATCGGTATTCAGCGATTTTTCGCCTCATATAGGAATGATTAGGTCCTTCTCATACGGCAATAACTTTCCCACCTCGTATTCCCATTATGCCGGGGAGGACATCAAGTACCATTTCATGTTCCAGTTCCTTGCCGGGAACCTGGAGTTTTTAGGATTAAGAATTGATTATGCGTTCAACCTTCCCAGCATGCTGAGCTTTATCAGCGCTTTCATGCTGCTTTACGTGCTTGCCGTTAAAATTACGGGCAGAATGCTTACCGGGGGCCTTGCCCTGTGGTTCTTCGCCTTCAGAAGCGGCAAGGCATTGTTTGAATATATTTCGGAAATACCGAAGGGTGTAAGCATATGGGAGACGCTGGCCATCAACACCGATTTTATCGGCAAGACAACCCATGAGGACTGGGGCTTGTGGAACCTGAATGTTTACTGCAATCAGAGGCATTTTGCCTTCGGGCTTTCGGTGATGTTCTTTTTAATTATTATGTTTTTACCGCATCTGTATGAAATGATTGATGCTCTTCAGAGGAAAAAAGGCTTTTCGAATAAAACCAGGCATATTTTCTTTTCCGGGCAGGGCTGGAAGATCGGGAATGTGCGATACCCGGTCTTTCTGGGGATACTGCTTGGAAGCCTGGCTTTTTTCCACGGCTCGGCCGTTATCGGGTGCCTGCTTGTGTTATTTGTCATAGCAATACTTGCCACCAGGAGACTGGAATTCCTTATTACGGCGGTTATAACGGTTCTTCTTTCAACGCTTCAGTCAAGCTGCTTTATAAACGGGACCGCGGTAAAACCGGAGTTTTTATTCGGATTTATTGCGCAGAACAAGACATTATTCGGAGTGCTTTCGTACCTTGACCGGCTGCTTGGCGTCCTAATACCGGTTATAATAATTGCGTTCATATTCGGCGACACGCTTCACCGTTTTCTTATTACGGCATTTGCCGCGCCGTTGATTTTTGCGTTCACAGTATCACTAACAGTCGATGTAACAGTTAATCATAAATATGTCATGATGAGCTGTATTTTGCTCGGGATTTTTTCCGCGCTGCTGGTGACACGCATGCTTGAAAGCAGGAAAGCGGCGGTTGGAATTGCTGCGGCGGCCTTGATAATTATGCTGTCCGCTACCGGCATATATGATTTTACTACCGTGATTAGGAAAAACTCCAGGATAGGCCCGATAGTGCTTAATATGGATGACCCCCTTACTGAGTTTGTCATTAATAACAGCGATTCCAGGGATATCTTCCTTACCGGGGCTTATTCCATCAACCAGGTGGTTTTTGGAGGAGCAATGCTCTACCAGGGACACCAGTATTATGCCTGGTCCGCAGGATATGATACTTATTACAGGGATATCATGGTCCGCAGGATGTTTGAGGCACAGACTCCCGAGGAACTGGATGAATTGGTTAAGGAGAACAACATCAGCTTCATAATAATAGACAGCGTCAGTCGTGAAAGCGACGATTATGTTCTAAACGAGGATAATATCCGCGCCACCTATGAATGCGTATATGAAGCGGGTGAAGGATATTCAAATGTAGCGGTGTTTGATACCAGCAAAAGAATATATTAGGAGGAATCATAATATGAAGTTCAAATATGTGGTTGTCGGTGCCGGGCTTGCAGGCCTGACTGTTGCTGAAAGGATAGCCAGCGAGCTCGATGAGAAGGTACTGGTTATTGAAAAGAGAAACCATATCGGCGGTAATGTCTATGATTCATACAACGAAGACGGGATTCTGATCCATAATTACGGGCCTCATATATTCCACACGAGCGACAGGGATGTATACTTATACCTGTCCAGGTTCACCCAGTGGAACGACTACCAGCACAAGGTACTGGCATATGTGGACGGCAACCTGGTTCCTTTGCCTATTACGGTTGAGACCGTAAACAAGCTGTACAACCTGAACCTTGACTGTTCCCAGCTGGAAGGTTTTCTTAAGGACAAGGCTGAAAAGCTTGACGAAATCAAGACCAGCAGGGATGTGGCCTTAAGCAAGGTGGGCAGGGACATCTATGAGAAAATTTTTGAGAATTACACCAAAAAGCAGTGGGGTGTCGATCCTGCGGAGCTGGATACCTCGGTCATTTCGAGAATACCCGTAAGGTATAACAGGGATACCAGGTATTTTGCCGACAGGTACCAGGGAATGCCGCGGCACGGCTATGCAAGGATGTGCGAGAATATGGCGGCAAATAAAAATATAAAGATAATGCTCAACACCGATTACAAGGAGATAATCGGCCTGATTGAGTACGATATCCTGTTCTATACGGGACCGGTTGATTATTTCTATGACTATAAGCACGGAAGGCTGTCATACAGAAGCATCCGGTTTGAATTCGAGACCGTTGATAAGGAGGAATACCAGGAGGCTCCTGTGGTGAACTATCCCAACGATTATGATTTTACCCGTATCACCGAGTTTAAAAAACTCACATGGCAGAAGCACGGCAAGACAACGATCTGCAAGGAATACCCTTGTTCGGAAGGTGAACCTTACTATCCGTTCCCTACGAAGGAATGCAAGGCCGTTTATGCCCTGTACGAAGAGGAGATGAAGAAGGAAAGGAATGTGATTTTCCTGGGACGCCTTGCCGAGTACAGGTATTACAACATGGATGCCGTGGTAAGAAGGGCATTGGACGTATTTGAAGAGGTCAAAAACCGGTATGAAGGATAACGGTTTAAAAAGGAGATTATCGTGGACAAATTATATATAATTATTCCGGCATATAATGAAGAGGCAAACATAGAATCCGTTGTTAATGACTGGTATCCGATAGTGGAAAAGATCGGCAGCGGCAGCAGGCTGGTGGTTATCGACGACGGAAGCAAGGATTCCACCTACGGTATTCTTAAAGAAATGGCCAAGACCCGCGAATTCCTTGAGCCCATCACCAAGGCTAATGAAGGGCACGGAGCCACCGTGCTGTTTGGCTACCGGTATGCGGTGGAGCAGGGAGCGGATTATGTGTTTCAGACTGATTCCGACGGGCAGACCGTTTCCGATGAGTTCTGGGCCTTCTGGGAAGACAGGGAAAAATGGGACATGGTGATAGGTTTCAGGAAGGGAAGAAAGGACGGCTTCAGGAGAATATTTGTAACAAAGGTTCTAAAGCTTGTGCTGTGGCTGTGCTTTCACGTGAATGTCAGGGATGCCAACACCCCGTTTCGGTTAATGAAGGGATCGGTCCTTAAGGAGCAGCTTCCCCTTGTCCCCGATGGATACTACCTGTCAAACGCTTTGCTATCAGTTATATACGCAAGAAGAGAGCTTAAGGTTCTTTATAAGCCGATAACCTTCAGGCCCAGGCAGGGTGGGGTAAACTCCATCAATATGAAGAAAATATTCAAGATAGGAAAACGCGCATTCGGCGATTTTATGAAAATCAACCGGATTTTTAAAAATGAAAATATATAAAACCGGAGGGTTGCCAAAGTGGGCATAATATTTCTGGCGGGAGAGCATAATCTTACGGATACATTTTTGCTTGGGAAGGACATGCTGCCATTTATGCAGTGGTGGCTGACTGTATTCATACTGGGTATTATTTTTATGCCTTTATCCGGACTGCTGTTCTCGAAGCTGTGCGATAAAGGGTACCTTTTTTCCAAGGTCGTAGGAATAGCCGTCTCGGGTTATATAATGTGGTTTATGTCCTCCGTGAAAATCATGAAATTTACAGCCGTTTCCTGCGTCATTTCCGCCGGAATCGGGCTTGTTATCAACATTTTGATCCTTCTTTTCTTTAAGTTCTTGTATAAATCGGATGAAAAACCGGCACAGTACGATAAGAACCTTTTATCGGCCTGTTTTAATAAAAAGACCGTCAGGTTCTTCATTTTTGAAGAGCTGATGTTCTTTTCGCTTTTTATGTTTTTCACTTACATCAGGTGCTTTAAGCCCTATGCTTACGGCACGGAAAAGTTCATGGACTACGGCTTTATGACCACAATGATGAGAAGCGACTACATGCCGCCGCAGGATTTCTGGTTCAGCGGAACGAAACTGAACTATTATTATGTAGGGCAATTCATGGCTGCCTTTTTAACAAGGCTTTCATTTGTCAATGTATCGCACGGGTATAACCTGATGCTTATGATGGTGGCGGCATTTGGTTTTGTACTCCCGTTTTCATTGGGATATAATCTCATACATAGGTATGGCAGGACGAAAGCAAGGCAATCCGGATTTTTTGCAGGCGTGGGAGGATTGCTTGCCGGTGCCGCGGTTTGTCTGGCCGGGAACATGCATTATCCCATATACGGCCTTATAATTCCGACCATCAGGAAGCTTGCGGGCAAGGAAAACGTAACCTATCATTACTGGTTCCCCGATGCAACCAGGTATATCGGATATGACCCGGAGACTCATGACAAGACAATCCATGAATTTCCGGCATATTCATTTGTGCTTGGTGACCTGCATGCCCATGTTATAAATATCATGTTTGTGCTTACCGTGCTGGCCATCCTGCTTTCCTGGCTGTATGACCAGACGGACAGGTACCGCAGCAGCAAGACGATAGAGGGAGAAGTCTTAGATCCACGCATTATCATGCTTGCATTCTTTATCGGGCTTTTCCATACCACTAATTATTGGGATTACCCGATATATTACGTGGTATCGGGAGCAATAATACTGTTTTCAAATATGATAACATACCATTTTAAAATCAAAGCATACGTGCTTACGGCCATCCAGGGGCTGTTCGTAATCTCCCTGGCTAAGCTGTTTGCGCTGCCGTTTACACTAAACTTTGATAAAATATCAGGTACGGTTCGGATTGCTGAAAACCACACACCGTTTTACCAGTACATGGTCCTGTGGGGACTGCCCCTGTTTACGGTGATATTCTATATTTCAACAAGCATATACGACCATGCGACAGACAGAAAGAGGCCAAAAAAAGTTAAGCTGAAATCAAGATTCAAAAGCGCGGGAAGGGCGATAGCCGATTACATGAGCCGCCTTTCCGAGACGGACCTGTATATCATAACGATAGGCCTGTGCGCCATCGGACTGATATTCCTTCCCGAAGTAGTTTATGTCGAGGATATCTACTCGGGGGATTATAAAAGGGCAAATACCATGTTCAAGCTGACCTACCAGGCCTTCATTATGTTCGGCATCTGCTTCGGGTATATCTATGTCAGGGTTATTCATTATGCCAGGGAAAAGGCCAGAAAAACGCTGACGGCCGTCTCATTCGCGCTATTCTGCCTGACCCTGCTGTATCCAGTTCCCGCGGTCAAGGGATGGTATAATAATATCTTTGACAGGAGCGGGTTTAAGGGCGTTGATGCGACGCTGTTCTTGGAGAAGGATTTTAAGGACGACTTACTTGCAATAAAATGGCTCAATGAAAATATAACCGGGACCCCCGTGGTCCTGGAGGCGAACGGCCTAAGCTACACGGAATACCAACGGGTATCGGTTCTTACAGGGCTTCCTACGGTCCTGGGATGGTATACCCATGAGCAGCTGTGGAAATCCCAGCCCGGCCTCAGCGATAAGATGGTCACTTCAAGGCTTAACGAACGCGCCGGGGATATTGAAACAATATATACTTCCGATGATGTGAAGGTTGTAAGGGAGTTAATAAATAAGTATGGCATTTCATATATATATGTAGGGCAGTTGGAGGAGAATAAATACGGGCGGATAAATCATGAGCTGATAAAGAGCCTGGGAGAGGTGGTATTTGAAAATCCTGATACGGACGAATACCTGTATAAAACATATATTGTAAGGATAGACGGTCAAAATGCCAATTAAATATTGACATCTTTTTGTCAAGAGTTTATTATTTTAATATATTAACGCTGTATCATAATGCAATAATCAATCTGCTTATATATTTATCTATTTCAAATATTACAGGCAGCTGCCTATAACGACATCTGCCTGTTTTATATCATATAGAAATATGTTCTATAAATTCGCTTTCCCAATTTACTTTGGCGGAATTGGCATTCAATAAATAAAAGTGAAAGGAGAATGAGATGAGCAAATACTCTGAAATCACTCCCGAATTATATTGCCTTGCAGAAAAGATAAAGAAAAACTGCGTAATTGACCAGTCCCTTTATCAGAAATATGATGTGAAAAGAGGCCTGCGGGATATAAGCGGAAGAGGTGTGCTGACAGGTCTTACAGAAATATGTGATGTCCATGCCTACAATATAGTCAATAATGAATACGTTCCCTGTGAAGGAAAGCTTTATTACAGGGGTATCGACGTGGAAGAGATTATTGACGGCTTTACCAAGGATAACCGCTTCGGATTCGAGGAGGTTACATACCTTCTGCTGTTTGGTGAGCTGCCCAATGAAGAACAGCTTGAGAGCTTTATAAAACAGCTGGAATTCTATCGCCAGCTGCCTCCAAGCTTTGTCAGGGACGTAATAATGAAGGCTCCGAGCAGCGACATGATGATAACCCTGGCCCGCAGCGTACTTACGCTGTATTCCTATGACGACCGGGCGGATGATATCTCCATTGAGAATGTGCTTCGTCAGGGCCTGCAATTGATAGCGTTATTCCCGTTATTGTGCGTATATGGCTACAAGGCTTATCTTCATTATCACCTGAACAAAAGCCTGGTAATCCATCCGCCGAAGCCCGGTTTGTCCACGGCTGAAAACATCCTTTACATGCTTCGCACCAACAAGCAGTACACCGAACTGGAGGCCAGGATACTTGACATAGCCCTGGTGCTTCATGCCGAACACGGCGGAGGAAACAACTCCACATTTACCACCCACGTAGTGACTTCAACCGGTACCGATACATATTCCGCCATTGCCGCGTCCCTTGGTTCGCTTAAAGGGCCGAGACACGGCGGTGCCAATATCAAGGTCATGCAGATGTTTGACGACATGAAGGAAAAGGTTAATGACTGGACCAATGAGGCGGAGGTCGCCCAATACCTGTCCGACCTGTTGAATAAAAAAGCCTTCGATAAGGCGGGCCTTATATACGGTATGGGGCATGCCGTATACTCCATATCCGACCCCAGGGCCAACGTGTTCAAGAAATATGTTAAGAGCCTGTCCGAAGAAAAGGGAATGCAGGAGGAATTCGCCCTGTATGAAATGGTCGAAAGGCTTGCTCCCGAGATTATTGCAAAGGAAAGAAAAATATACAAGGGCGTCAGCGCAAATGTGGATTTCTACAGCGGATTCGTATATCATATGCTGGGGCTTCCCAAGGAGCTTTATACACCGATTTTTGCGGTGGCCAGAATATCCGGCTGGATGGCTCACCGTCTTGAGGAGCTTAACAATCCGGGCAAGATTATCCGACCTGCATACAAATGCGTAGCCGAGCGCAAGCCTTATGTCATGCTCAAGGATAGGCCGGGCAACGGGTTGTAATCAATAAAAAACTATGTAAAAATTTAACAACAACCATATATTAATATTTCGTCATTTAACCAAAAAATTCTTGTGTATTTTTGCTTTTCTTGCACATAATAATAATGCAGCATCAGAAGAAACAGTCTGTTTAATAAAATATAAAATTAAGCGGATGTTTCGGGTGCTGCAATATGAAGAAGGCGGCGTAAACATCAATATTATCCCATGCAACACCGGGATAAGAAAATGGAGGCGTTTATATGGCAAGAAGAAACAGGGCGGAAGTACCCGAAGCAAGAGAAGCGCTGGACAGGTTCAAGTATGAGGTTGCCAATGAAATCGGTGTTCCTTTGAAAAAGGGATACAACGGTGACTTAACCTCGTACCAGAACGGTTCTGTCGGAGGTTATATGGTTAAGAAGATGATTCAGAACGAAGAAAAGCGAATGTCCGGCCAGAAATAACATTTGCTTATAAAAAATTATAAAAAATGGGCAAAGAGCGGTTACCTGTCAACCGCTCTTTGCCATTTAATCAAATTCGAAATAAGTTGACAAATGGACATAATATTATAAAATGAGAATATAAGCCATTCTATTTCATGAAATGGAGAATGATAATGAGAGTTATAGCTGGGAAAGCCAGAAGGCTTACTCTGAAAGCACCACAAGGCTATGACACCCGACCAACGACGGATAGAATAAAGGAAACCCTTTTTAATATTCTGAATCCATATCTTGCAGACGCAGATTTCCTTGACCTTTTTGCCGGATGTGGGGCAATAGGCATAGAAGCCTTGTCAAGAGGTGCAAAGTATGCCGCTTTTATTGAGAATGACAAGGCTGCATTAGACTGTATTAAATCAAATCTTAAGCATACGAAGCTTGAACCCCAGGCCGAGATTTATCCGATGGATGTATTTGACGCATTAAGGGCTCTTGAGGTTAAAGGCAAGGTTTTTGATATAGTATTCATGGATCCGCCATATAATGCCAATTATGAGCGGGAAGTATTATTTGCCCTGCAGAAGTCAAACATAATATACTGTGATACAATTATTGTGGTGGAAGCCTCGAAGCAAACTTCCTTCGATTTTCTAAATGATACCGGTTTTAGAATTATTAAGAAGAAGGAGTACAAAACAAACCAGCATGTATTTATTGAGAAGGCAAAGTAATTTATAAGGCACAGCATGTGAGAATGGAGATATGTCATGAAGATTGCAGTTTATCCGGGAAGCTTTGATCCGGTAACCTTGGGGCATCTGGATATTATCCAAAGGGCATCCAAGCTGGTGGACCGGCTGGTTATCGGAGTTCTTACGAATATATCGAAAAAAACGGTATTCAGCATGGAGGAGCGGGTAAAGTTCCTTGAGCTGGTAATTAAGGAATACAATTTGGAATCAAAAATAAAGATCGAGTCCTTTAACGGCCTGTTGGTTGATTTTGCAAAAGCCCAGAATGCTTCGTTCATTGTCAGAGGCTTGCGGGCGGTGACGGACTTCGACTATGAGCTGCAACTGGCCCAGACCAATCATGTGATGGTACCGGATATTGACACGGTGTTTTTCACAACAAGACTTGAGTACTCGTATCTCAGTTCAAGCACGGTAAGGGAGATAGCCAATTTTGGCGGAGATATAAGGCATTTTGTACCTGAATGCATTATTCAGTTTATATATGACAAATATAAAACGATAGGGAGTGTTTGATGATGGGAGCCAGCAGGATTGAACAGTTGATTGAGGACATATATGAGTTTATTGAAAGCTGCAAGATGCAGCCTCTTTCGAGCACGAAGGTTATAGTACCCAAGGACGAGCTGTATGATCTTTTGGACGAGCTTAGGCTCAGAACACCTGACGAGATTAAGCGTTACCAGAAGATAATCGCCAACAGGGACGCCATTATCGCCGATGCTGAAAGCAAATCCGAGCAGATTCTGGCAAGCACCAGGGAAAAGGCCAGGGAAATGCTTAATGAGCATGAAATCATGCAGCAGGCCTACCGTGAAGCCAATGAAATGATCATGCAGGCTTCCCAGGAAGCTGAAAGAATCCGCAGGGAGGCAAAGGAAGAGGCCGAGCAGATAAGAGCGGGTATTTTGAATTATTCCAATGATATTCTCAATGAACTGGAAAAGATTGTATCCGAGGTTTATGATATAGCCATCTCCAAATATGAAGGTTTTGTAAACGCATTGGGAGCCAACCTGAACATCATAAGGCAAAACAAGCAGGAGCTGATGGAACAGCTTTACCAAAGCAATACTCCTGAGGGCAGCGAAACCGGGGACAATTACCAGGACGACGATTTTGATTTTGACGAGAATACATTTACACAGGGTATAGAATAATATTTAACCCTTCAGAAACAATACATATAACAGTGAGAACAGTACTGCAATGATGGAACTTAACATTTTTGTCTTAATATAGGTTTTTATGGATAGTCTTGATTCTCCAAGAACGCTTTTGGTCTGCGCAAGTCCCGACAAGCCGCCGAAAGCAGCCAGAAAAGAAACCAAGACTATTTTTATATTGCCGTCCATATGAACCCGGCATATTTGGGCAATACCGGTGGTAATCTCAAAGATGCCCATAAGAAATGCCTTGCCAAAGCCGATGCTGGGCACGATTTCATTTGTTATCTGTGCAAGTATTGAAAACAGGATTATATAACCTCCAATCCTTGTGATTACCTCAAAGCCGTTCATTATGGATTTGTCAAGGACTTCAAATGAAAAGGTGATCTGCCGGCTATTATGGGATTTTGATACGGAAGCGGCGCTTAAGGTTATTCCCGCCTGTTTTCTTTTGATATAATAGTCATGGCAGCGCCTTACGATAACGGAGCTTATAATTGATGAGCCAAAGACTATCGCAAAAAGCGGCACCCTGGTTTCCGGCATATTAAGCTGGTTAACAGCTATATAGTTCAGAATGAACACGGGGCTTACATTATTGCACATGCCAAGCAGAAAACGGGCTTCATCGGAATCAAGCCTGTTATCGGAATACATATCCGCAACCGTTTTGGCTCCCATGGGCATGCCGGACAAAAAACCGACCAGGATCGGGTAGCTGCCGCGGGAGCTGACCTTAAACAATTTGCCAAGCACGGGATAAAGAACGGTGCTGATTTTATCGGCAATATTTATCTTGATCATCAGATTGGACACAATAATGAAAGGAAGCAATGTGGGCAGCACATTCAGGAACCAGAGCATCAGTCCCGAGGCTGCGCCCTTGTAAGCCGCATGGGGGAAAACAAGCATCATAATGAAGAATAATAAAACAAAGCCTTTTATTAAAATGCTTTTAAACCTGTGAACAGATATCATGCCTTCGCCGTCTTACGGTGGTGGTTATTATAATCTATTGATAAGAAACACGGATTATTCAATAATTGATATTTTTATTTGAAAGGAGCAGGCATATGTCAAACGGAAAAACATTACCAAAAAGAAGCGAGGTCAAAAAAGAGTTCACCTGGGCCATTGAGGACCTGTATGCATCGGACGCGCTGTGGGAAGAAGACTACAATAAGCTGAAAGAGATGCTGCCGAAGGCTGACGGGTTCCGGGGCAGGTTGTCCGAATCTGCAAAGACCCTGCTGGAATTTCTGAATCTTTATTGTGAAATGAACATCATGATGGAAAGATTGTATGTATATGCAAATCAAAAGCATCATGAGGATACCGCCAATCCGACATACCAGGACCTGTCGGACAAGGCCGAAACACTTTATGTACAGCTTAGCTCGGCTTTTTCATTCGCGACTCCCGAGATATTGAATATATCCGGGGAAACGCTTAAGAATTTCAAAGCGGAAGAAAAAGGCCTTGAGCTTTATGATTTTTACCTTGAAAACATCATGCGTATGAAGCCCCATGTTCTTTCGGCTGAGATGGAGGCTCTGCTGGCTGATGCGGGTGAGATGGCTTCTTCCCCTGACAACATATACTCAAAGTTCAACAACGCCGACCTTAAATTCCCTGAGGTCAAGGATGAGAACGGCGATACCGTAAGAATAACTCACGGAAGATTCATCCAGTTGATGCAGAGCCATGACAGGAATGTGAGAAGGGATACGTTCAAAGGGGTATACGAAACCTACGGAAAATATAAGAATACCCTGGCCGCAATGTTCAGTTCGAACGTAAAGCAGGAGCTGTTCTTCTCGAAGACCCGGAAATACAACTCCAGCCTTGAGCGCGCCCTGGACAACAGCAACATTCCCGTAAGCGTATATACGAACCTTATAGACGCCGTGCATGATAATATAGGGCTTATGCACCGCTATGTGTCATTAAGAAAGAAGCTTCTCGGCGTGGATGAGCTTCATATGTATGACCTTTATACCCCGTTGGTGCAGGATGTAAAGCTTGACATTCCTTATGAGGAAGCAAAGAAGATAGTCATGGAAGGCCTTAAGCCCCTTGGTGAGGAATACCAGTCGATTATCAGGGAGGGATTTGAAAACCGCTGGATTGACGTATATGAGAACGAGAACAAGAGAAGCGGGGCTTATTCCTGGGGAGCATACGGAGTACATCCATATATCCTGTTGAACTATAACAACACTCTTGACAATGTTTTCACCCTGGCTCATGAGATGGGACATGCGATCCACAGTTATTATTCGGATAAGACACAGCCGTATATTTATGCCGGCTATAAGATTTTCGTCGCCGAGGTGGCATCCACCTGCAATGAAGCCCTCCTGATCGATCATTTGCTCAAGAAGACCGACGACAAGCTTCAGAAGGCTTACCTGATCAATCATTTCCTTGAGGACTTCAGGGGTACCCTTTACAGGCAGACGATGTTCGCCGAGTTTGAGATGCTGACCCATAAGATGCTGCAGGAAGGACAGAGTCTTACGGCAGAAACCCTTTGCAAAGTATATCACGACCTGAATGAGTTTTACTACGGCAAGGATATGGTGGTTGATCCTGAGATCGATATGGAATGGGCAAGGATACCTCATTTCTACACCGCATTCTACGTATATCAGTATGCGACCGGATACTCCGCAGCCATTGCATTATCCAGGCGTATCCTGCAGGAGGGCAAGCCCGCGGTTGACGATTATATCCGCTTCTTAAGCGGCGGAAGCTCCGATTACCCGATCGAGCTGCTCAAGAAAGCCGGAGTCGATATGAGCACCAAGGAGCCTGTAAGCAAAGCCCTTGCGCTGTTCGGAGAATTGCTTGACCAGATGGAGCAGCTGATGCTGTAATATAAGTGCCAGGTACCGTAATGGTGCCTGGCACCTTTGTTACGGTGCCCGGCACCACTACACAATTACAATCCCGTGCTTATATTCATTGGGAACGACGGTTTTGAATTTTGAGAATAATGCCTGGTTGTACAGGTGGGCGGCGAAGATGTCCTGGCTGAGCATATGCCAGCCCGGGTAATCAAGATGTTTTTCGGAGCCGGCGACCTTTGTTATAACGGGAAGACTCCCTAGCTTCTTGATTTTTCGTACGAGGGGGGAGGCTTCCTTTTTTATGCCAAGGATCCGGGCATAATAGACAATGCCGTTTTCCTTGTATTCATGAACCGTATCTTTCTTTATATTAAGCAGTACATGGATCAGCGCACGGTTAACCCTTGTAAGGGTAATGTTTTTGGTTTTGATCATCTGTGCCAGTTCCGTTATGGAAAGGTTGTGAAAATCCATATTCTTTATGCGTTCCGCCATGTCATGGGAAAGGTCAAGGTATTCGGCAAGGGCCATGCTGTCCTCGTACATCAGCTTGTACTTGATTATGGCGGCAAAGTCCTCAATTGTAACGGGATATGTGCCGTTCAAGTTGGCAAGAAGATATTCGTAAACACTTTCCGGAACACTGTCACTTACCAGTCTAAGCTCCATAAGGTCTGCGGCATTTTCAAGAAAACCCCGAATGGCCGTGGCCGAGCTTATGACATTGCCTCGCCCGGCATCCGAAGCTGAATCTCCGGCGCTGTCGCGGGTATGAATCCGCCTGTCATGATAATGGGCATAATGCCTTTTAATTGTATACGGCTTGATGGATGAGTTCAGCTGACGAAGGGCGCTTATATATTCAATTCCCAATATGTTGTTGGGTTCGGATATGATATCGTATATGTCCCTGCTTTCGGTGTTCCCGTAATCTTTCATAAACTTTGCGGCGGCTTTTGCCCTGGCGGCGGGGTAGGTATAGCCTTCCTTGATAAAGGAATAAAGGGTTTTTTGATAGCTTTCGCTAGGATTGTAAAGAAGTGATGCCGCATTGCCCAGCATATCCACATCCCCGCATTCGCTTCCGAAGCAGAGAGAATCCACCACGCCCAGGCTATTAAGCAATGCCACGGCACCAAGGGCAAAATACTGGGCACTGCCCGTCGCATAGCATGCGGGAAGCTCCAGTACCAAATCTACACCGTTTTTCAGTGCCATAAAGGCCCGGTCATATTTGCTTATTACGGCCGGGGTACCCCGCTGCACAAAATCACCGCTCATTACCGCTATTACATAATCGGCCCCGGTTATTCTTCGTGTTTCGTCAATATGATGCTTGTGCCCGTTATGAAATGGGTTATATTCGGTTATAATTCCGGCAACTTTCATAATATAACATCCTTTGAGGCATAATTCTAATGGCTCTGATAAGTTATTTTACTATAGATTTTGTAAAAAGAGAAGAGATGCAAAAATAGTCATATTATATACTTAAAACACTTGTAATTGTTTTATATTTTATTTATAATGAAGGTTGTGAGTTTGCACAGGAAAAATGTGCGCATTTTTAGATGTACGGAAGGAGAGACATCATGAGCTTTATTGATGACATTAAATTAAGAGCAAAGAGAAACAAAAAAACCATTGTATTGCCGGAGACATGGGACATGCGTACCATAGAAGCCGCCCACAAGGTTTTGGCCGAGGATATAGCCAATCTTGTACTCATCGGCAATCCGGAGGAAATAAACAGGAGCGCGCAAGGGCTGGATCTATCGAAAGCAAAAATAGTTGACCCCAAGACCACGGATAAGCTGGATGAGTATACCAACCTGCTGTACGAGTTAAGAAAGAACAAGGGCATGACCCCTGAAAAGGCAAGGGAACTGCTTTTAACCAACCCTCTTTATATGGGCGTTACCATGGTTAAAGCCGGTGATGCCGACGGTATGGTTGCCGGAGCTGTAAATGCGACCGCCGATGTTCTTCGCGCAGCACTCCAGGTAATCAAGACGGCTCCCGACACGAAGCTTGTATCAGCATTCTTCCTGATGGTGGTGCCGGATTGCGAGTATGGCGCAAATGGTACTTTTATTTTTGCCGACAGCGGGCTGGTGCAGAATCCGTCGTCGGATGAGCTTGCGGATATTGCGGCAAGCAGCGCGAAGAGCTTTGAGTTGCTGGTTGAAAAGGAAGCCGTCATTGCAATGCTTTCCCATTCCACCAAGGGAAGCGCATCTCATCCGGATGTTGACAAGGTTGTTGAGGCAACGAGGATTGCGAAGGAGAGATATCCTCATCTTAAGCTTGACGGAGAATTTCAGCTTGATGCAGCCATTGTTCCTTCGGTCGGAGCATCAAAGGCTCCCGGAAGCGATGTGGCGGGCAAGGCAAATGTATTGATATTCCCAGATCTGGATGCCGGCAATATTGGATATAAACTGACTCAAAGACTTGCAAAGGCGGAAGCCTACGGACCAATAACCCAGGGTCTCGCCAAGCCTGTAAACGACCTGTCAAGGGGCTGCAGTGCTGACGATATAGTCGGGGTTGTTGCAATAACTGCCGTGCAAGCATCGGCAAATAGATAATATTTTTGGAGGATTGTCAAATGATTGTTTTAGTTATTAACTGCGGCAGCTCATCCCTTAAATACCAGCTTATAAATTCGGAAACAAATCAGGTGATGGCCGGAGGTATATGCGAACGAATCGGTATGGAGATGGGCGACCTTAAGCATAAGCCTGCAGGGCATGAGCCCGTAGAAATTGATGTTAAGATGGAAAACCATGAAGTGGCAGTATCCATGGTGCTTAATGCGTTAACCGACAAGAACTACGGTGTAATAAAGGACCTGTCAGAAATCGACGCTGTAGGACACAGGGTGGTTCACGGCGGAGAGAAGTTTGCCGCGTCCACTTTGATTACCGATGAGGTTATCAAGGCTATCGAGGAGTGCAATGACCTGGCGCCCCTTCATAATCCCGCAAATCTTATTGGAATCAGGGCATGCCAGAGCCTTATGAAGGATGTCCCCATGGTGGCGGTATTCGATACGGCATTCCACCAGACCATTCCGGACAAGGCATACCTGTATGCTTTGCCGCTGGATTATTATGAGAAATATAAAATAAGAAAATACGGCTTCCACGGAACCAGCCACAGCTATGTATCAAAACGTCTTGCGGAATTCTGCGGACTGGATATAAACAACTCGAAATTGATCGTATGCCATCTCGGCAACGGTGCGAGCATTACAGCCGTTCAAAACGGCAAATCCGTGGATACCAGCATGGGATTTACCCCGCTGTCAGGACTTGTCATGGGTACCAGGAGCGGTGATATCGACCCCTCAATTATTGAATTCATTGCCAAGAAGGAAAACAAGAGCCTGGATGAGATTATGCACCTTTTGAACAAGGAATCCGGTGTCCAGGGCATGTCCCAGGTTTCCAGCGATTTCCGCGATATCAACAAGGCTATGCAGCAGGGAAATGAAAAAGCCAGGATGGCATTTGACGTATTCGTATACAGAGTGGTCAAATACATCGGCGGTTTTATCGCCAGCATGAACGGTGTGGACGCCATCGCATTTACCGCGGGCGTCGGTGAAAACGACCCCAAGGTTCGTTATGACGTATGCCAGTACTTCAAATACATGGGTATAACCATCGATGAAGAGGCTAACAAGCTCAGGGGCCGAGAGGTCATGATTTCCACACCGGATTCAAAGGTCAAGGTGGCTGTAATCCCGACAAACGAGGAGCTTGCGATAGCCAGGGAGACAGTGGCATTATTATAATTTTTCCGTTGACAAATAAAAACACAATAGCTATAATACAGTATAGTGCGTTATTCCAAGAGCAATCATATAGAATTCGGAGAGAGCAAATGCTTATATCTTTATCAGAAATAATGAATGTCAAGGATAAAGTGGAGCATATCCAGGCTCTGATCGAGATGAACGAGATTATCTTTGACGGTATTGAATACAAGTTATTGAGGAAGGAGCCTGCAGACCTTACGATTAAGAATCTTGGCAACAGGGAAGTCCTGATTGAGGGCTCCGGAAAACTCTCTCTGAAGGTCTTCTGCAGCAGATGCCTGAAGGAAATGGAATATCCGATGGATATATCATTTTCAAAAGAGATCGACTTTAAGCTTACTGAAGAAGAACGCGCAGAGGATTTGGATGAAACAAGCTATATCATAGGATACAATCTGGATGTAGACATATTGATGAAGGGTGAGATCATTCTCGGTTTACCGATGAAGCTGCTGTGCAGTGAAGATTGCAAGGGTTTATGCATGCACTGCGGGGCTAATCTGAATGAAGGGCCCTGTGGCTGTGACAATACCGTGTTGGATCCCCGAATGTCAGCAATCCGAGATATCTTCAACAATTTTAAGGAGGTGTGACTATGTCTATATGTCCGAAAAACAAGTCGTCAAAGGCTAGAAGAGACAGCCGTAGGGCTAATTGGAAGATGAATGTTCCCAATCTTGTTAAGTGCAGCAAATGCGGCGAGCTTATGATTTCTCATAGAGTATGCAAGGCTTGCGGTTCTTATAACAAGAAAGAGATCATACCTACCGAGTAACGGCGTAAAAATCATACTTTCAGTAAATCCTCCGGACTATTCCGGTGGATTTTTTATATCATCAATTTTGTTGATAATTGATAATGAAACTGATAAAATAAGCTTACCACATCAACACCGGGGGATACTATGAAGGAACTGCTGTTAAAGAGAAAAGCGAAATTTATACAATACCTGATAGCAACATTTATGTTCATAATAGATCACTTTTTTCAAACGATAGTATTTGCCTTGATTTTCGGCGCGATTGAAAAAGGTGATATACAGTATTTCAAGAAGGTTGCCATCATCACCATAATATTCATAATATATTCACCGCTTAATTTCCTGATTTCCAGGATGCTTCGCATACGATACATGAGGGATACCATACTGGATGTGCGCAAGCAGGCGTTCGACAAGATTATCAACATGCCGTTCAAGCATTTTTCGCAGAAGTCCAAAGAGGTTTACATCTCAAACCTGATCAACGACGTCAACAATTTTGAGAATAAATTCTTTGTCAATCTTCTGAATTTCCTGATCAATGTCGGTATGTTCGTCCTTTCCTTGCTGATTCTTCTTATATTTGATTACAAGCTGGCTATCGGAATGTTTTTGTTCTCAATAGTCCTGTATTTCCTTGCCAGCATGTTTTCCAAAAAGACTGCGGAGCTTGAGAAGGACATATCGGATTCCAGCGAGAAGTTTACCACCGACATATCCAATACCTTCAATGGCCTGGAGATTCTTAAGCTGAACAATATCGAGGACAAGTTCCTCAAAAAGAGTATGGGTGCCATAAACCGGCTGGAAAAAAGGAAGTACATGTCCAGCGTATTTACGCACATGCAGAGGGATGTAATCTATATATTGGCATTCGTTATATCGGTTGCGGTGCTGGTATATGTCAGCTTTGAATTCCAGAGAGGCATGAACCTGACCGAAGCATCCCTGATTTTCATGCTTTGTTCATCAATCAGCAATTACCTGATAAGTGCCTTTCCAAACTGGAACCAGGTCAAGGCTTCTATGGAGATTTACGACAAAATAGCCAAGCCTGAGGAAAGCAGCGTAAAGATCGGCGTTGGTACAAAGAATTTCGATTTCGGGAACAGGATCGAGGTTTCGGATTTGAGCTTCTCGTTTGGCGATAAGCCGATTATATCCAATGCTTCCTTTACGATAGAAAAGGGGAAGAAATACCTGATTAAGGGTGTGAGCGGCGCAGGCAAAACAACCCTGCTCAACCTTTTAGCCATGGTTCATGATGACTTTTCGGGAAGCATAACCGTGGACGGCATGGATTACAGGGAAATATCGGAGAAATCCTTCCATGAAAAGGTCGCGTTCATATACCAAGATGTCTTCCTGTTTGAAGACACTATTAAAAACAACATAACCTTATACAGGGATATACCGGATGAGCGTATCAATTATGCTGTCAAGGTGAGCGGGCTTGAACCCCTGCTTGAGGAGAAGAAGGACGGTATCAATGAAAGGCTTTCCGAAAACGGCAAAAACCTGTCGGGAGGCCAGAGGCAGAGAATTTCCATTGCCCGTGCGATTGCCAAGAATGCGGAGATACTGTTCATTGACGAAGGAACATCCAGTTTAAATGAAGAGCTTGGAAGGGAAATTGAAAAAACATTCCTCAGCCTGGACAGCACGGTTATTGCCGTGAGCCACCGGTACTATGAAGGTGTTACCGAAAACTACGATTATGTTATTGAGATAAAGAACGGGCATGTTCATACCTTCCCAGCCAGGGACTACTTCGAGGAGGTGATAACATGGTAAAAAGATATATTAAAGTCATTCCGATTTTATTACTTGCCGTTGTTATTGCCGGAGTCAATGCGTACCTGGATGGTGTGGTAAATATACGCATTATGAACCTGCTCGACTACGCCATCGGCGGACAGACAGCCGAGCTTGGGCGTGAGGTTCCGAAGCTGCTGATTATGGCGGCGCTGCTGGTGCCAATGGGGATACTGGTGGGAATAACAAGCAGCTTCTATAAGAAAAAAGCCGCCATGTCCATGAAGGACTACTACATGAAGAAGGTGTTCGCGAAGAACATAGCCGAGTTCCAGAAAGAAAACAATGCAAAATATGTTTCTTCTCTGACAAATGACTTCAATACATTGGAAGTAAACCTTGTTGCCGGAATATACGGCGTGTTTGAGGCCATCATCAACTTCATAGTAGGCATATGGCTCCTTTCCATAATCGACCCCAGGATGATTTTGATGGCGATTATCCTCATAGCCGTTAATTTCATCATATCGATAGTAACATCGAAGCCTACCAGGAAAGCCCACAAGGAAAGAAGCGACCTGTTCGACAGCTACACATCCTACATCAAGGAGATCCTGTCGGCTTTCCACATAGTCAAGAATTACAACCTGCAGGGCAGGGTTACGGATGATTACTATGGCAAGAGTGAAGAAATCCAGCAAAAAGGATTCATAATTGAAAAGATATTCTCCTTTATTAACAGCGTGCAGTATTTTTTCATATCGGGCTCATTATTCGGGGTCATACTTGTAGTGGGTTATTTTGCGGTTACCGGCAAGGTTTCCACGGGAGGATTCCTGCTGGTCGTAAACGGCATCCAGAAGATGATCTGGCCCATGTTCGTAATAGGTGAAAACCTGCCTAAGATATTCACCTCCGGGGAGCTTATAAAGAAGATGGAAAAGACCCTGGAAAACGCGGACAAATACGAAGAAACCGTGGATCTGCCGCAGTTTGCCGGCGATATAGAATTCAAAGATGTGGATTTCAGCTATGAGGATTCAGAGCAGACGGTTCTGTCGGACATTAACCTGAAGATGAAGAAGAACGGCAAATACCTCATAGTTGGGCCGAGCGGCGGCGGCAAATCAACCCTGCTTAAACTGTTAAGGAAGTATTTCAACCCCACAAGCGGAATGATAACCATAGACGGGCACAATCTTAGGGACGTAAAGAGGGAGGATTATTACAAGCTGATAGGCAATATTGAACAGCAGGTATTTATCTTTGAGGATACTGTCCGGAACAATCTGACTCTTTATAAGGATTATACGGATGAAGAAATCAATGCCGCGATCCATGCCGCGGGGCTTGATGATTTTGTAAAAAAATTACCCAACGGGCTTGACACGGTCATTTATGACAACGGAAAGAATATTTCCGGCGGTGAGAGAAGCAGGCTGGTAATTGCCAGGGCGCTGCTCAACAAAGCGGAGATATTGCTGATGGATGAAGCCTTCGCGTCACTTGATATGGAGCGGGCAAGGGAAATAGAAAAGACGATACTTGGTCTTAGGGATATAACCGTCGTCAATGTAAGCCATGTCATCTTCAAGGATACCAAGGAATTATATGACAAGGTTCTCACGGTCAAAAAGACCATAGTATAAACTGCCGTTGACAAGTTATTTAATAAAGCTATTCATAAAAAATATCAATTTGAAGGACAATAAGCCCTCAGGAGGATGAAGACAGGCGCGAAGCGGAAATATATCTTAAAATATGCTGAATATAGCTCCTTAAATTATCCTCCTGAAGCAGGAAGTCCGCGTGCACTTCGACAAATGTGAGCTTGTCACTATACTCCTGCTTAAAGCACGGAGCAATTACAGGAAGATATTGCGGAACGAAAAGCCCATACCTTTTAGTATAACAGGTAGAGGGCTTTGCTTTTACCCTGTGATCCTTGTCCACATAGATTGCAAGGCTTTTGTGTATGGCCCTGTCCTCGTCCGGGAGATAGTAATAGTCCCTGTAATTGTCATAAAAATATTTCAGTTCGCCTTCATAGGTATTTATGCATATTTGCACGGTATTATCATAGGCGTTCATGAAAATGGTTCCGGTGTCGAAGGATATCCTGACCGGCAGGCAAAAATCATATTCCAGCCGGATAACCAGTCTTCCGCCGTCTATCGCCGCCTGGGCGATTTGGAACGGTTTTTCGAAAAGGTCGGCATAGAACAGGATGGGAGTTATCCGGACAAGCCCCTTGGTATCGTCTTCATTGTGCTGCAGCAGGGCATCAAGCATCTCATCCGGTTCCGATATGCTGCCGGCCGCCATAGTATCAATACTATCAGGCCTGCTCTTTTTCAGGTTTTCCAGCCGCTTTTTGCCCAGGTAGCTCTGGTAAACGGTAATAAGCTCACCGCCGCTGAACGTATCCTTGCGGTCTATGTTAAGGAATGATTCAATGGATTTTTGCTTATAGCTCTTAAGGCCGAATATTTTCTTTATCGGAGATATTCTTTTATATATATCAAGGCTTTGAATGTCCTTAAAGGAATAATCGAGCCCGAAAAGCTCGCATTTTCTTGCCAGGTAGGGGATATCGAAGCCTGAACCGTTATAATGGACGATAAGTTCATAATCTTTTATAAATTCAAAGAAGCTGCTTATCAGCAAGGCTTCCTCCCTGATGTCTTCCGAAAACCATTGGATCATCTGCATGGATGTGCCGTCATAATATATGCAGCCTATCAGGTACAGGAAGGACGTATCCGCAATAAAACCGGTGGTCTCTATATCAAAAAACACGATCCTGTCCGTATTAAACTTTCCGGCCAGCGGATAACCGATCGACAGATCAACAGGGAACCGCCTTGTAATCATACGAATCCTCCTTTAAATCCATATATTGTTATTCTAACATACTATTGTCGAAAAACAATGAAAAAATTGCCGTATTGTGATAGAATTAAATCCGGGTAATTTGCCGTAAATGCTGCGGAAGGGTTTTTTAGCTGTCGGTTAATCGCACAAACAAGGTATTGTACAATAACACACCGTACCTTATAATTGAAGATGATATAAGGAGTGCCCCGTGATTTTCCATGCGGACTTGCGAAAGCCCGCAAAACCGCGGTTCCATGTGAAAGGAAGCTTAAAAATGTATACGAATATATGCAAGCATTGTTATAAGGTTTTTAAATCCAGGCGAAAGACTTACACCTGCAGCGAATGCAGAAGCAAGGACGAGGAGGATTTCGACAGGATTGAAGCATATCTTAAGGAATACCCTAACAGTAATGCCCTGCAGATTTCGGAGGCACTGGGAATTACGGCATACCAGGTCCTGACTTATCTGAACGAGGGCAGGCTTAACATCTCCAGGGGACATTTTGAACGGATAAAGGATGATGATATTTAGTATTAATAATAAATACCTGATAATGTATCATCATATTGGGATGAACGGATATTGCATGATAATGCCTGGACAAAATGGCATTAAGAAGATATAAAAAGGAAGTATGAGGGCTGAAAATGATATCATTTATTAAAGGCGAGCTTGCGGATATAAAGGAAAATTATATAGTGCTTGAGTGCAACAATATCGGCTATGAGATATTCCTGCCTGCATCGGCAATAATGGAGCTTCCGCCGAGAAAAAGCACGGTAAAGATATATACATACCTGCATGTAAAGGAAGACGGATTGAGCCTTTACGGTTTTCTGACCAGGGACGACCTGGAAATGTTCAAGCTTCTCATTACGGTCAACGGGATCGGGCCGAAGGGAGCCCTGGGGATACTGTCCGGCATAACAGCGGATGAGATAAGATTTGCGATATTGGCCGAAGATACGAGGACATTGGCAAAGGCCCCCGGCATCGGGGCTAAGACCGCAGGGAAAATTATTTTGGAATTAAGGGACAAGCTGAAGCTGGAGGAGGCCTTTGAACAGAAGCTTAAGAATGAGGCCGGAAGGTTGGATTCCGGAAGCATTTACGGAAAACGGGAGGATGCTATATCAGCTCTCATGGCCCTGGGCTATTCCTCATCGGAAGCGTACAGGATAGTTACACAGATAGAAATTACGGATGATATGTCAACAGAGGACATAATAAAGCTCTGTTTAAAGAAGATATAAGGAGAGGCAAATGGCTAAGCGGATTATTTCAACGGAACTTATGGAGGAAGACAGAAAGCTTGAGAATACCTTAAGACCCCGGACGCTGGACGATTATATAGGCCAGGTAAAGGTTAAGGAGAATTTAAAGGTATATATCGAGGCTGCCAAGCAGAGAAAGGAGCCCTTGGACCATGTCCTGTTTTTCGGGCCTCCCGGGCTTGGAAAGACCACACTGGCCAATATAATAGCCAACGAAATGGGTGTCGGCATCAAGATAACCTCCGGTCCGGTCATAGAAAAGCCGGGTGAAATGGCGGCGATACTCAACAACCTCCAGGAAGGGGACGTATTGTTTGTCGATGAGATCCACAGGCTCAACCACCAGGTTGAGGAGCTTTTGTACCCCGCCATGGAGGATTTTGCGATAGATATCGTTATAGGAAAGGGTGCATCGGCAAAGTCCATCCGCCTGGAGCTTCCTAAGTTCACATTAATCGGGGCAACCACCAGGGCCGGAATGCTCACCCCACCGCTCAGGGACAGGTTCGGAGTGGTTAACCGCCTGGATTTTTATACGGTGGAGGAGCTTAAGCAGATTGTGCTGAGGTCCGCCGATGTCCTGGGCATTGAGATTGATGATGAGGGCGCCGGTGAGCTTGCGCGCCGCTCCAGGGGTACCCCCAGGCTTGCCAACAGGCTGCTGAAGAGAGTCAGGGACTTCGCCCAGGTTCAATATGACGGAGTAATTACCAGGGAAGTGGCCGCTTTTGCACTGGACAAGCTGGATGTGGATAAGCTGGGCCTGGATCACATAGACAGGGAAATTCTTGTGACGATGATTGAAAAATTCGGCGGAAGGCCCGTAGGCATCGAAGCCATTGCCGCTACTATCGGTGAAGATGTCGGCACCATTGAGGAGGTTTATGAGCCTTACCTGGTGCAGAACGGCCTGATATTAAGGACAGCAAGGGGCAGGGTGGCATCGGAGCTGGCTTACAGGCATCTTGGCATACAGCGGTTCATGGAGTAATATTCGGCTTGTACAAACCGGAAAAATAAGATATAATCTGTATATCGGCATTGGTCGGCATTTCCTGATTTCCATGTGATGATAGGGGGCATATGCAATGAGTAAGATTAACGATATTGATGTTATAATCAATAACAAGAGATATACGTTGAGCGGTTATGAGAGCGAAGAATACCTGCAGCGGGTCGCATCATACATAAATAACAAGCACAACGAGTTCAAAAACAAAGATGCCTATAAATTCATGGATTCAGATTTAAAGAATATTTTAATCCAGATAAATATTGCTGACGATTATCATAAAGCCAAGGATAAAATTAAGGAAATCGAGGAAGAATGCAACCAAAAGAGCAATGAAATCTTTGATTTAAAGCATGAGCTGATAGCTGTTCAAACCAAGCTCAGCGCCGCGGAAAAGGAAATTGAGTCCTTAAAACATGAGCTTAACGAAACCCAGAAGAAGATTATCCGCCTTGAAACCGAGCTTCAGGAAGCGGAAAAAAAGAGATAAAATGATTTGTTGCGGCTGTCCTGCAGGGACAGCTTTTTTATAATTTTGGAATATACTTGTATTAGTAATCCGCATTGCTGCAGACACTGTTATAAATACTAATAAAAGAGGGAAGAAAATGAATGTAGAGATACTGGCTCCGGCCGGTTCATATGAGAGCATGAGAGCGGCCATGAATGCGGGCTGCGACGCGGTATATATAGGGGGAAGCAGGTTCGGCGCGCGGGCTTATGCCGACAATCCGGATGAGGACACGCTTCTTAAGGCCATAGATGAAGCCCATATAAGGGGCAAAAAGCTGTACCTGACCGTAAACACCCTGGTTAAGGAAGAGGAAATGCAGGAGTTTTTGTACGATTTCCTGGAGAAATACTATCTTGCCGGGCTTGACGCGGTTATTGTGCAGGACGTGGGCGTAATGAGATTCATTCACAGGCATTTTCCCAAGCTTCCCATCCATGCCAGTACCCAGGCTACCGTTATGATGCCTGAGGGAGCGCGGCTGTTAAAGAGTACGGGCGTGACCCGCCTTGTAGCGGCGAGAGAGCTGTCTCTTGAGGAGATTAAATATATAAGGGACAATACCGACATGGAGATAGAAGCCTTTGTTCATGGGGCGTTGTGCTACTGCTATTCGGGACAGTGCTTGCTGAGCAGCATGATTGGCGGCAGATCCGGCAACAGGGGCAGATGTGCCCAGCCATGCAGGATGCCGTACAGGTTTTATTCGGGCGGGGAAATGGTATCCTCGGTGGATGAACCCTATCTTCTAAGCCCGAAGGACATAAATACAATAGCGATAATCCCGGATTTAATAGAGTCCGGTGTGAATTCCTTCAAGATAGAAGGCAGGATGAAGGGACCGGAATATGCGGCCGGAGTAACAAGCATTTACCGTAAGTATGTGGATTTGTACCTGGAAAAGGGCAAGGAAGAATTTTACAGGCACCTGGAAAGCTTTGAATATAAGAATGATATGACAAGCCTGATGGACCTTTATAACAGGGGCGGATTTTCCCGGGGTTACGGTGGAACATATCACGGCAGGTCCATGATGTCCATGGCAAGACCGAACCACGGCGGAGTGCTTGTGGGGGAAGTGATGGAGTACGAGAAAGGATATGCATATATCCGGCTCGATGAGGATATAAATGCGCAGGATGTGCTTGAGATAAGGGATTATGGCAACAGGCCCGTATACGAGTTTACCGTTAAGGATGCCATATCCGCCGAAGGTCTGCTTAAGGCCAGGACGGGCAGAATGCCGGCAAGGTTCGGGGCCCGCAAAAGCGGCGGTTATCCGGATATAAGGAATGGGTACGGAGTTTACCGCACCAGGAACAACAAGCTGCTTAACGATATAAGAAAGAAATATATGGATACGGATATAAAGCGGGAGATAACCGGCTTCCTGTACGCAAGACAGGGCGAAAGGCTGAGCCTTACCCTCAGCATGGACGAACATTCCGTAACCGCATATCACAATCCGGTTGAAGCCGCGAAAAATCAACCCATGACCAGGGACAGGCTTGCGGCATCCGTTGACAAGCTTGGTGATACGCCGTATTCATTCAAGGAACTGGCTGTCGAAGCCGATGACAATATATTTGTCCCCGTATCATGGCTTAACGAGATCCGCAGGGATGCGGCGGCCATGCTTACCGATGCCGTTACCGGTGCGTGCCGAAGGACGGAAAAGAACCTTGTACCTAAGGATTCCGCATTAAATGGCATGTGCATCGCTTCAGCCGGTGACAATACTGCCCTACAGATCGTTATAAATGCAGCTGTATCCACAGCGGAGCAGTTCGAGACGGCTCTGCGGTTTTCCGGAGTTTCTTCAATATATGCGGACTACGAACTCTTTAAGCCGGATGAGCTTGTCCATATGGCCGGGGAAACGGCGGCCTCCGGGAAGGCTTATTATGTCGTTCTGCCCCATATATGCAGGCAGGCAACCTATAAACGGTTGGAAAAGGATTTGTCCATGCTTGCCAAACGGGATGACGTAAGAGGATTTATTATTAAAAATCTTGAAGAGGCGGAGCTGTTGTTAAAGGCCTTGGACAGCGCCGGGATAAAGAAAGAGCTGCGGCTGAACCATAACATGTATGTATTTAACCGGGAAGCAAAGCAGTTTTGGAGAGAAAAGGGAATCTGTCATTTTACCGCGCCCTTGGAGCTGAATGAAAAAGAGCTGAAAACCCTGGGCCTACAGGATTGTGAGCTTGTGGCTTACGGTTTCCTGCCGGTCATGGTATCGGTGCAGTGCCTGTATGACAATACAAAGGGCTGTGGGAAATGCCGCATGGATGCTTCCGATGCGCCTTATCTTACCGACCGGCTGGGGATGAGGTTTTATGTAAGGGCTCATTGCGGCAGCTGTAATAATATCATTTATAACGGACAGCGCTTATCACTGCTTGGACAGGCGGAAAAAATCATGAGATTGAGGCCCGAAGCCATAAGGCTTGATTTTACTTTTGAAGGGCCCAAGGAAGCTGAAACGGTACTAAAGGCATTTGAAGATGCCTTCATATACGGCAGGAATGCGTCCCTGGAGTTTGAAAATATTACAACCGGTCATTTCAAGCGGGGCGTTGAGTAGCTGAAAGCGGGTGAGGCAATGCGTTTTATAGTGGAACTGACAAAATACCTGATGCTCTTGATGGTTGGAGCCTTCACTTATCATTCCATAAGGGTGTCGGTGGGAAAAAACGCAGGAAACCATAAAAGATCCCTGAAATGGATGACAGTGTTCTTGTTCATGTTCCATTTCACAGGGTATTTTACGATGTATATGCAGGTGGAAAACAGCAGGCTGCTGTGGCTTTACGTCGCAGAAACGCTGGTATTCGTGCTTGTTTTTATCCTGCATTGGTTCATATATCCCGGGAAATCAAGGCTGCTGTTATTGAATATGATGATGTTCCTTTCCATAGGCTATATAATCCTTGCCAGGCTGTCCTTTGACAAGGCGGTAAGGCAGTTTATAATAAGCGCGGCATCCTTGTGCGTTGGAATATTTATTCCCGCGTTGATGCAAAGGCTTGCACGCATCAGGGAATTCGGATGGATATACGGGCTGGCCGGATTTGTTCTATTAATCCTGGTCCTGGCGGTTGGTACGGAAAACTACGGCGCAAAAAGCTGGCTGGATTTATTCGGCTTTATTTCATTTCAGCCGACCGAGTTCGTAAAGCTGCTGTATGTTCTGTGCATTGCCTCGCTGTATAAGGATGGGGCGGATTTTAAGAGGGTGTGCCTGGTGACCCTGTCAGCCGCGGCAATGGTGCTTGCCATAGTGTTTCAGAAGGACCTGGGCGGAGCGCTTATATTCTTTGTCACCTATGTTTTCATGCTTTATGCCGCCGCAGAAAAGCCGTTATACATGCTTCTCGGACTGGCAGGGGGAAGCGCCGCATCGTGGGTTGCATACAACCTGTTTGACCATGTAAAGGTCAGGGTGCTGGCTTGGCAAAACCCGTTCGGGTATATCGACAATGAGGGATACCAGATATCCCAGTCTTTATTTGCAATCGGGACAGGCGGATGGTTTGGCATGGGCTTGTTCCAAGGGCTTCCGACCACGATTCCCGTTGTTGACAGCGACTTTATCTTTTCGGCCATAGCGGAGGAGTTTGGAGGGTTGTTTTCCCTGTGCCTTATACTGCTGTATATAAATTGCTTCATGATTCTCATGAACATATCACTAAAGCTGGAGGACAGGTTCGGCGGCCTGATGACCCTGGGGTTTTCAGTCATGTTCATATTCCAGGTGTTCTTATGCATCGGAGGGGTAATCAAATTCATACCTTCAACAGGTGTAACCCTTCCGCTTATCAGCTACGGCGGAAGTTCCATGGTGGCCACAATTATTATGTTTATGTTGATACAGGGGATAAACGATAAACCTGACAAACCGGCAAAACCCGTCGGAGGGAAGACCATACTGTCCGTGGTTTATATATTTACAGGTCTTTTTGTTCTCGTGATGGGGTATTTTGCTTATTTTCTGCTGGCAAAGAGTGAACATGTAATCAACAGCACTTATAATCTCAGGCATGATGTCTTGTCGAAGCGGGTCTTAAGAGGGAAAATAATGTCGGCTGACGGGGTTGTTCTTGCGGAAACCGTCACTGATGAGGAAGGAAATGAAACGAGATATTATCCTTATGGCGACATGTATGCCCATGTAGTAGGAAGAGTAAAGCGCGGCAGATCCGGAATTGAAGAGGTGGAAAACATAACGCTTCTAACCTCCTACGGGAACTCCGCCAAGGCAATGTACAACGACATCATGGGCGTAAAAAATCCGGGGAATAACGTGATAACGACCCTGAACAGCAAGTTGACCGAGGCTGCATATGAAGCCCTGGGAGACAACAAGGGAGCTGTTGTGGTTTTGGAACCCAAGACCGGAAAAATCCTTGCCATGGTATCAAAGCCGTCCTACGACCCAAATACCATAGACGAGGACTGGGAGAAGCTTGCTGAAGACCTGGGCAGTGAATCCCCGCTGCTTAACAGGGCATCCCAGGGCCTTTATCCACCGGGTTCCACCTTCAAGGTTTTAACAACCCTGGCTTATATCAGGGCCAATCCGGACTATATGGATTTCAGCTACGACTGCTCGGGAAGCATCGAGTACGGCGGTATGATTATAAAATGCAGCAGCGGCAGGGCGCATGGGCATGTGGACCTTGAAGAAGCATTTGCAAAATCATGCAACACCGCATACTCCAAAATCGCGCAGAGCCTGTCGATTGCAGATTTCCGCGGCCTTTGCGAGAGCTTCTTCTTTAATAAATCCCTGCCTGCAAGGATTGTGAATAATCCCAGCAGATTCCTGCTTGCCGTGGGCGAATCGGGGGTCAAGGAAACCATGCAGACAGCCATTGGACAGGGAAGGACCCTGATATCACCGCTGCACAATGCCATGATCGCGGCGGCTGTTGCCAACGGCGGGGTAATGATGAAGCCCTATGTAATCGACAGGGTTGAGACGGCGGGCGGCAGGGTCATTAAAGGCTATGTCCCCGAGGAAGCGGCCGAGGTTATGACCGCAAAGGAAGCGGATTACCTTAAAAGCATCATGCGAAGCGTTGTTACGGAAGGAACAGCGTCAAAGCTGAATGATTTGAAGGTCAAGGCTGCCGGTAAGACCGGGACGGCCGAGCAGGAAGGCAAGGAGCCCCATGCGTGGTTTATCGGTTTTGCTCCCGTAAATGATCCTGAAATAGCAATAAGTGTCATTGTTGAAAACAAAGGCTCCGGCAGTGAGTACGCCATACCTATCGCAGAGAAGGTCTTCAGTGCATATTTTAAATAGTATCACAGGGTGTGTTTTGTGCGAAATTCATAAATGCAAGTTGATATACACTGCAAATTGGTGTATACTGTATAGTAGTTGAAGACAACACACCAAGAAGCAGGAGGAATTGCGATGGTTGAAGCAACGAGCTGTGGTGGTGTAGTTATTTTCCGGGGAAAGATTCTATTACTGTATAAAAATTATAAGAATAAATATGAAGGGTGGGTGCTGCCGAAAGGAACAGTTGAAGAAGGTGAAGAATTCAAGGAAACTGCGATCCGTGAAGTCAAGGAAGAAGCCGGAACCGATGCTTCCATTATCAAGTACATCGGAAAAAGCCAGTATTCTTTCAGCACCCCGTATAATACAGTAGTAAAAGATGTCCATTGGTATTTAATGATGGCTAACAGCTATTACAGCAAACCACAACGCGAAGAGTATTTTATGGACTCAGGGTATTATAAATTTCATGAGGCATATCACATGCTGAAGTTTGCCAATGAAAAACAGATTCTCGAACGTGCTTACAACGAGTACATTGATCTGAAAAAGAATAATCTCTGGGGAAGCAAAAAATACTTCTAAAAAATCAAAGCTGCTGCAAAATAATTTGCAGCAGCTTTTTTTTTCTCAGCTATCGTGCATTATGGTGCGTATATTCAATATTCAAAATATAATATAAAACTGGAATATGAAAATATGATATGCTAATATGATATAAGCCATTTAATATGTAAAAATTTATATATTTGGAAAATATTTGACTCTATAAGGAGGTAAATCTAATGGCACTTGATTATAATGTTACCGAGGATAAAATAAAAAGAGTCATTATTGATACGGATGCAGCTTGTGAAGCGGACGATCCCTTTGCGATAGCCCATGCCCTCATGAGCAAGAAGCTTGAGGTAAAAGCGATTTTAGCCACCCATTTCGGATGGAGGGGTTCTGCAGACCGCAGCTATGATGAGATAATGACCATTCTTGATGCCATGGACTTGGATGTTCCGGTATTTATGGGTGAGCCCGTCAGGCTTGCGGAGTTGGATGAGCATTCCCTTTCTCCGGCTTCGCAGTTTATTATTGAGGAAGCTATGAGGGAGGAAAAGAAGCCCCTGTTTGTATTGTGCCAGGGAGCAATTACGAATGTTGCGACAGCTATAAGGAAATGCCCTGAGATTACAAAAAAAATGACAGTGGTATGGATAGGGGGATTTGATCCTGACCTCTGTGTCCGCGGAGCTTACGAGTTCAACTGCGCAAACGACGTGGATGCCGCTAATTTTGTTATGTCAAGCGGTGTGGAATTCTGGCAGATACCGAACAATGTTTATGGAACAATGCACATCGGGTTGGCGGAAATTCAGAGAAGAATAGCTCCCTGTGGAAAGATAGGAAAGCACCTGTTTGAAAACATGACTGCCTATAACGAATCCGAATGTGCCGGCTGGACAGCAGGTGAGAGCTGGTCATTGGGAGATTCACCCGCAGTGGGTGTTGTGCTTGAGCCTAATTGCGGAAGCTATTATTACAGGGAAGCACCCATATATGAGCCCGATACCTTCTGCCGCAGCGAAAGCGGAAGCGGAAGGCCGATGATCAGGATATACAGATCAATCAATTCAAGATTTATAATAGAGGATTTCATTGCCAAGCTGGAGATTCTGTATGGGGATAAGGGTTAAAGCGATTCGCTCAGATGGTATCTATTATCAAACAGGTTTCTTCATTTATACAATGCTATTCTAAAATATGTAAATATACTGGGGGTCAAACATTTCCGGCACGGTTCATGGCTGCCGAAAAAAATGTTAAATATAAACCCAATCTATGTTATAATGTTGTCATGTGAATCCGGACATAGCGGGCATAAAAATACGGCCTTTATAAGGCCGTATGAATATGATTAAGGTGTTTTAGTGCGGATGAAGGGACTTGAACCCCCACGGGTGTTGAGCCCGGTAGATTTTGAGTCTACTGCGTCTGCCGTTCCGCCACATCCGCTTGGTGACGTGGATTATTCTATCACAATTAACTCTATAATTCAAGTACGAATATTCATAAATTGTATTCAATTTACACAATATGCGGAATAATCAAAACAAAACGTATAATAGTAAAAAGGAGCAGGGTAATGACCTGTACGGAAACTCAGAGTTTGATAAAGGCATTTATCAACGATGAACTGAATATCAACGAGCAGGAAGAGTTTATCCAGCATATAGAGTCATGTCCTAACTGCAGGGAGGAGTTGGAGGTTTATTATGCCATTTTAACGGCTATGAAGCAGCTTGATGAGGATAAGAACCTGTCCGGCGACTACAGCCAGGAGCTTAAGGAAAAAATAGAGCACACGCGGGAGCGGATCATCCATCTGAGGTATAATTATTACAGGAAGAAGGGTGCGTTATTTTTGATTATTGTCCTTTTGGCGGTATTTCTGAGCCTGTATCATTATTTTATGCCAAAGGAAGAGGAAAACAACGTAACGGAGAGCACGTTCAGGCTCAGAAAATCGTTCATGGAAGACAGGTATGACAAGCCGGCGCAGGAGCTGGACGAATATTTTAAAAAACAAGGAGGCCTTGATTAAACATGGATAAGAAAATAGTATTGATTGACGGACACAGCATTCTTTTCAGAGCATATTACGGCCTTCCTGATCTGACAACGTCAAAGGGAATGCATACGAATGCCATATTGGGCTTCTTGAATATCTTATATAAGATTCTTGATGAAGAGCAGCCTCAGTACCTGGCTGTAGCCTTTGATACCCATCATCCGACCTTCAGGCACGACAGGTTTGCCGAATATAAAGGGACTAGAAAACCCATGCCCGATGAGCTCAGGGAGCAGGTGCCCGTGATGAAGGAGATCCTTCGGGCCATGAATGTGCTTGTAATCGAAAAGCCCGGGTTTGAGGCCGATGACGTGCTGGGAACCCTGGCGGTGAAAGCGGAGAAGGAAGGATACAAGGTGACCCTGGTATCCGGTGACAGGGATTTGCTGCAGCTGGCCAGCGATATAATAAAAGTCCGCATACCGAAAACCAAAAGAAGCGGTACGGAGATCGAGGATTACTTTGCCGGGGATGTTTTAGAAAAATACGGAGTAACACCAAGGCAGTTCATTGATGTAAAGGGGCTTATGGGCGATGCCTCGGACAATATTCCGGGTGTGCCCGGTATCGGTGAAAAGACGGCAGGAAAGCTTATTGCGGAATATAAATCCATAGAAAACCTTTATGAGCATATTGATGAGCTGCCTCAGGGGAAGGTGGCGGCAACTCTCAAGGAAAACAGGGAGTTGGCGTTCCTTTCGAAAGAACTGGCCACCATATGCACCGACTGTGACCTGGGAATTGATCCCGGGGATGCAGTGTGCGGAAACATGTACAACGAAGAGGTTTACAAGTGGTATAAGAACCTGGAATTTAAGAGCCTGCTTTCCAGGTTTCAGAACATGGAGATAGACCGTTCCTCGGGTATTGAGGAGCATTTCAGGGTGGTGGAGGAGCTTTCCGAGGCGGACAAGGCTTTTGACCGTTTTATGCAGGCCCGTGAAGACTATGCCGGAATCCACATGATAATTGACGGGGACAGGCTGCTTGGAGTTTCCCTGTGCGGCAGCAGCAAGGATATCTTCCTAATCCCCGCTGCCGGCATGATTACCGGAGATTACCTGGTTGACAAGACCCGGCGGTTAGTAGTAAACAACGTGCCTTTATCGGTTATCGGCTTAAAGGATCAGCTTGGGTTTTTAAAGGCGGACGAAAGCGCAAGTATATTTGACTGCACAATTGCCGCGTATCTTTTGAATCCTTTGACCGAATCCTACCATTATGACGATATTGCCAGGGACTACCTGGGCATGACGGTTCCGTCGGCCAATGACCTTCTTGGCAAGACCGGATTAGCCCATGCGATGGACATGATGCCGAAGGAATTTACCGCGTACGCATGTTTTAACGCGTATGTGGCCTATGCATCCGCACCAAGGCTTAAGAATCTGCTTGATAGGGAAGGGATGCTGGGGCTGTTTTACGATATTGAAATGCCCCTGGTATATACCCTGTATGACATGCAGCAGCGAGGCATCAGGGTAAACAAGGACGCGCTTAAGGAATACGGAAACCAGCTTGAAGCGGGAATTGTATCCCTGGAAAAACAGATATATGAGCAGGCTGGTGAAGTGTTCAACATCAATTCCCCGAAGCAGCTTGGGGTTATCCTGTTTGAGAAGCTTAAGCTGCCCATTGGGAAGAAAACAAAGACCGGGTATTCCACATCGGCCGACATACTGGAGAAGCTCCAGGGTGAGCATCCGGTCATCCCGATGATCCTGGAGTACAGGCAGCTTACCAAGCTTAAATCCACATACGCCGACGGACTTGCGCAGTATATCGGAGGGGACGGCAGGATACACGGCAAGTTCCATCAAACAATAGCAGCGACAGGCAGAATAAGCAGTACGGATCCCAATCTCCAAAACATTCCTGTCAGAATGGAGCTTGGCAGAAAAATACGAAAAGTATTCATACCGGAGGATGACTATGTATTCATAGACGCTGACTATTCGCAGATCGAACTCAGGGTCCTGGCCCATATGTCCGGGGATGAAAAGCTCATAAATGCATACAGGGAAGCAAAGGACATCCACCGGATTACCGCATCCGAGGTGTTCCATACCCCGTTTGACGAGGTGACATCACAGCAAAGAAGCAGCGCCAAGGCCGTAAACTTCGGTATTATATACGGCATAAGCTCCTTCGGGTTGGGGCAGGATTTGAACATAACCCGAAAGGAAGCCGAGCGGTTTATAGACAAGTATTTCAAGACCTATCCGAAGATCAAGAATTTCCTAGACGGACTGGTTGAAGAAGCCAGGGAGAAGGGATATTCCACAACATTATTCGGAAGAAGGAGGCCCATACCTGAGCTTACTTCCAGCAATTTCATGCAGCGATCCTTCGGGGAGAGGGTAGCCATGAACTCGCCAATACAGGGTACGGCGGCGGATATTATAAAGATTGCCATGAACCGTGTAAATCAACGGCTTAAGAAGAATAACATGCGTTCTCGGCTGATACTCCAGGTTCATGACGAGCTTTTGGTCGAAGCCCACAAGGACGAGATTGAGGAGGTCAAGCGTATTTTGACGGAAGAAATGACACAGGCTGCAAAGCTTGATGTACCTCTTGAAACCGATGTCAAGGTCGGAAGCAATTGGTACGAAACGAAATAGCGGATTAAAATAAAACAAGAGAGCGGGAGGAATATGAAGGTAATAGGTATAACCGGCGGCATAGGCAGCGGAAAATCGTTGGTGGCCGATATTATGATTAAAAAGCATAATGCCTATCTGATCAATTCCGATACCATTGCCAGGGAACAGATGAAACCCGGCGGAGCAAGCTACAAAGGGGTTGTTGATTATTTCGGAGAAGGCATTCTTGCCGGGGATGGCACCATAGACAAGGAGAAGCTGTCCGCGATTGTATTTTCCGACAGGGAAAAGCTTCTTAAGCTTAACAGCCTGACCCATCCGAATGTGCTTAAAGAGGTGCAGAAAATAATTGAGGAAAAAAGGAGGAGCAAAACCGTACCGTACTGCATTATTGAAACCGCACTGATGATTGAATCGGGATATGATTTTGTATGCGATGAGGTATGGTATGTTCACACCCCTGAATGTGAAAGAAGGAAAAGGCTTAAGCAGTACCGCGGTTATTCGGATGAACAGATTGATGCCATAATAAGAAACCAGAGCAGGGAAGAGGATTTTTTTAAGAGATTTGACAAGGTAATTTACAATGATGACGGCATATGGCGGCTTGATGAGCAGATAGACAAATTGCTTGACAAAACAACTCAAATAAGTGATACTCAATAAGAATATGATGGCATTTAAGCAAAATACATTATACATTAGGATGGGAAGATTGACATGAAGCTATGCAGTTTGGCAAGCGGCAGCAGCGGCAATTGCATTTATGTTGGCAGCAAGCGGACAAACCTTCTTGTGGATGCAGGCATCAGTGCCAAGCGGATTGAGTACGGCCTTAACCTGATTGATATTTATCCGGACACCATACAAGGGATACTGGTTACCCATGAGCATTCGGACCACATTTCAGGCCTGGGAGTGTTGGCAAAAAGGTATCACATACCGGTTTACGCTACATATGAGACAATCATGGCTTTCCGCAGAAACAGATACCTGTGTGATATTTCCGATGAGCTCATAAACTATATAGAGCCCGATAAAGCATTCATGATAAATGATATCCTTATCGAGCCGTTTTCCATATCCCATGATGCGGCAAATCCCGTTTGCTATACCATGAGGATGGATGGCGGCAAGATTGGCATTGCCACGGATCTTGGGAAGTACGACGATTATATAATATCAAAGCTAAATGATTCGGACCTGCTGATGATCGAGGCAAACCACGACATTAACATGCTTATGGTAGGGCATTATCCGTATTATCTCAAACAAAGGATACTTGGAGACAGGGGACACCTGTCCAACGATACGTGTGCCGAGCTTGTGTGCAAGCTGGTGGGCGGTAAGAGCCGCCGTATTATTTTGGCGCATTTAAGCAAGGAGAATAATTACGAGGAGCTTGCATATGAAACCGTATACTGTGAGCTGTCAAGGCTTGGGACTCCTTCGCTGGATTTTAAATTAAGCGTGGCTCACAGGGATATCCCGTCCGATATGGTGGAGGTATGACAATTTAATAGAAGGAAAGGTAGAGAATCATGAAAAGGACAGTAATAACGGTTGTAGGGAAGGACAAAATCGGTATAATTGCAAAAATCTGCACTTATCTTGCCAATAACAGCATCAATATACTGGATATTTCACAGACAATCATCCAGGATTTTTTTAATATGATGATGATAGTCGATACGTCAAAGGCTCCGAAAACATTTGATGAAATAGCTGATGAGCTTGACCAGATAGGCGCGGAGATTGGCGTGGTTGTCAAAGCCCAGCGCGAGGAAATTTTCAATAAAATGCACAGAATATAGAACAGGAGAATCGGGTATATGATTAACATGCATGAGGTCATTGAAACCAATAAGATGATTGAGCAGGAGAACCTCGATGTAAGGACTATAACCCTGGGAATAAACCTCCTTGATTGCGCCGGTTCCGATTTGTCCGAGGTAAACCAAAAGATTTTCGATAAAATCACAACCGTCGCAAAGGACCTGGTTGCTGCAGGCAACAGGATACAAAGGGAATACGGGATTCCCATAGTCAACAAGAGGATTGCAGTCACTCCCATATCTCTTATCGGTGCGTCCTGCTGCAGGACTGTCGAAGACTATGTATCAATTGCGGAAACCCTTGACAGGGCGGCCCATGCTGTTGGCGTTAATTTCATCGGGGGCTATTCCGCGTTGGTTAACAAGGCCATGACAGCGGCGGATGAGCTTCTTATAAAATCCATACCCAAGGCATTATCAAGCACGGAAAGGGTTTGCAGTTCGGTAAATGTTGGCTCCACAAAAACGGGAATAGATATGAATGCCGTTAAGCTTTTGGGGGAAATTATTCTTGAGACGGCGGAGCTTACAAAGGATAATGATTCTATCGGGTGCGCTAAGCTGGTTGTATTCTGCAATGCTCCGGATGACAATCCGTTTATGGCAGGAGCCTTTCACGGAATTACCGAGGGAGATGCGGTAATCAACGTGGGTGTCAGCGGCCCGGGAGTAGTGAAAAAAGCCCTTGAATCCGTAAGGGGAGCGGATTTTGAAACCCTGTGCGAAACCATAAAAAGAACTGCGTTTAAGATAACCAGGGTGGGACAGCTGGTGGCCCAGGAGGCTTCCAAGCTGTTAAATGTACCGTTTGGAATAGTTGATTTAAGCCTTGCGCCCACTCCGGCGGTGGGAGACAGTGTGGCCGAGATTCTCCAGGAAATCGGGCTGGAATATCCGGGAGCACCCGGAACGACCGCAGCCCTTGCCCTGTTAAACGACCAGGTCAAAAAGGGCGGTGTTATGGCCTCATCCTTTGTCGGGGGATTGAGCGGGGCGTTCATTCCCGTAAGCGAGGACCAGGGAATGATCAATGCCGTGGAAGCAGGAGCTCTAACCCTGGAAAAGCTTGAAGCAATGACCTGTGTCTGCTCGGTAGGCCTTGACATGATTGCAATTCCCGGGGATACCAAGGCTTCAACAATCTCAGGCATAATTGCGGATGAAATGGCCATCGGCATGGTCAATCAAAAGACAACCGCCGTAAGAATCATTCCCGTAAACGGCAAAACCGTGGGTGACACGGTTGAATTCGGCGGCCTTCTTGGTCATGCCCCTATTATGAGGGTCAACGGGTTTTCATGTGAAAATTTCATCAACAGGGGCGGAAGAATCCCGGCGCCGATACACAGCTTCAAGAACTGATACAGGAACCTTTTTGGTGAGGATATCGTCTGATTATTATATGGACTTAGCCTTGCCAATTTTAAATAGCATTGATTATAAATCAGGAAAGGCCAGGTGCTGTATGGAAAAGTATTTGGAACAGGTTGATTACAAAGGAATATTCAAGTATTTTGCGGAAATATCGAAAATACCCAGGGGCTCAGGCAATGAAGCCGGTATTAGTGAATATCTGGTAAGCTTTGCAAAATCCAGGGGATTGATATATAATAGGGATGAAGCCAACAATGTAATCATTATAAAGGAGGCCACTCCCGGATATGAGGACGAGCCGGCCATTATGCTGCAAGGCCATATGGATATGGTCTGCGAGAAGCGCAAGGACAGCACCCATGATTTTCTCAAGGATGGGATAAAGCTTCTGGTTGATGGGGATTATCTGCACGCGGACGGCACCACCCTGGGGGCTGACAACGGAATAGCGGTTGCCTACATGCTTGCCTTACTGTCGGACGATAATCTGAAGCATCCGCGGCTTGAATGTGTCATTACCGCAGATGAAGAAGTGGGAATGAACGGTGCAAAAGCGCTGGACGTATCATCCCTTAAGGCAAAATACATGATCAACCTGGATTCCGAGGAAGAAGGGCATATCCTGGCAAGCTGCGCGGGCGGCCTTACAGGAACCAGTACCTTGCCTGTAAAGAGGGTCAGGGAGACCGGACGAAAGATCAAGGTGAGCCTGGGAGGGCTAAAAGGCGGGCATTCCGGAAACGACATTGCCAAAAACCGTACCAATGCCAACAAGCTTATGGCACGCCTGCTGTTTGACCTAAAGCAAAAGGAACGGTACGGACTCATTCACCTGGAGGGCGGCTACAAGGATAATGTAATACCCCGCGAGGCATTTGCGGAGCTGTTTATTAATCCCGGGGAGTTTGAGCAGGTAAAAGGTAGCATTGATGAATTAATGCAGGTATATATAAAGGAACTGGAAAGCAGCGAGCCCGAACTGCATTGCACGGTTGAAGATTTGGGTGAAGGAAGCTGCGATCTTATTCATCCGTTGTCCTTTGAGAAGCTGTTGTTTTTACTGGTACAGACACCGTATGGTGTACAGGTCATGAGTTCGGACATGGAAGGGCTCGTGGAAAGCTCCTTAAACATGGGAATCCTTCGAACCGAAGAGGACAAGGCTGTAATATGCAATTCTGTAAGAAGCTCCAAGAGCAGCTACAAGCATCACATCAGCGACAGGCTTAAGTACCTTGCCGAATTTCTCGGCGGAGAATATATCGTCCGTTCGGAATATCCGGCTTGGGAGTATAGGAAGGAATCGAAGCTGAGGGAGCATCTTAACAAGCATTTCAAGGAAATGTACGGCAAGGAAATGAAAGTAGAGGCCATCCATGCAGGCCTCGAATGCGGAATAATTTCGGAGAAAATGCCCGGGATGGATATCGTGTCGATAGGACCCGATATGTCCCGTGTTCATACGATAGACGAAAGATTAAGCATTTCATCCGCAATAAGGGTATATCAATTCCTGGAACGGATACTTGAGGACAGAATCAGATAAAACGAATTTATTTTTCAGCAATATTTAATAGGGGATGGAAACATGTCTATGAACGATATTAATGATTTTGACTTTGGGAATGATCCGGAGTTTCAGGAAAAGTTTTATAAGAATATTGAGAAGGCAATTTCGGATATAGAAATTGACGAAGTCCTCAACGGTGATAGCAGCGGGGCCGAAGCGACAGAGCTGTTAGCCGCGGCGGATATTGAACAGCCGTCGGAGCTTGAAGAAGAGGCAGTTGATACGGCCATTGATATTTCTGATATTCCGGCAGATAAGGAAGCTGTCGAGCTGGCATATATGCTTTCCGATGCAGAAGCCGATGAAACAAAAACAGATGGGGCAAAGGTTGAAGAAGCAAATGCTGAAGCTGCAGTAGATGGTGAAGAAAACACTGATGAAGCATATGCAGTAATTGCAGGTGAGGCGTCAGGCAATACTGCTGATACATCAGAAACAGGTGAAGCAGCCGACAAGCCGGATATTGCGGTGGCTTCGGAAAAACCGGAAGATTTTGCTTTGAATGGGGAATCCTCTGACGAAACAACTGGAAACGGTATGGAAACAACAGAGACAGCCGCTTTGAATGAGGATGGGAAATCAGCGGAAGCTGCCTCAGCGAAAGAAGATGCCGAATCTGCGGAAGCTGCCTCAGCAACAGATGATGCCAAATCAGCGGAAGCTGACGCAGCGAAAGATAATGCCGAATCTTCGGAAACCGGTGAGCAGGCCTCCACAGACACAGCGGAGGCTTCGAATGGGGATACTGAGGAAAATTTGGATGAGGCCATTATCGATATAAATAACTCTCTTGCCAAACAGATCGGTGAGGAGTTGGAGAATCTTGAGGCAATAGCCCTGAAGAGAAAGAAAAGAATAAGGACAATGAAAATCCAGATAGGTGTTATAGCCGCATTATTGGCATTTTTGGGATTTGCCTGCTTTCTTGGCTTTACCGATTCCGGCAATAAGCTGCTTTTAAAGATGGGTCTGAATCTCGGCGGTCTGATATGGGAGACATCAACGCAGGATTTTGATAAGGATCCGGTTATGGAGGAAGAGGATACTGACTATGTGGACGATGAAGACCTGGCATCGGACAGTGAAGAGATAGACCCGGAAGATATTGAATGGCCCAACAGCACCGGATACGGAAGGCGGGAAGACGGCGTTTACAATATTCTTCTCCTGGGCGAAGAGGCAATTGACTCAGGCTCGGCAAGGGGAAGAACCGACTTGATGATAATTGCCACGCTTAATAAGAACAGCAAATCCATCAAGCTGACATCCCTTATGAGGGATATGCTTGTACAGATTCCCGGATATAGGGAGAACAAGCTGAACTCCGCGTATCAAAAGGGAGATGTGCAGCTCCTGTACGAAACCATCGCCCTGAACTTCAACCTCCACATAGACGGCAGCATACTGGTTAATTTCGAGAATTTTGAAAAGATTATCGATTATCTGGGAGGACTTGAGATTACCCTGACCGCTGCGGAAGCAAAATACTTAAGGAATACCAACTATATATCCAATCCCAAGTACAGGACCGTTGTTGAGGGCAAGCAGCTCATGAACGGCAACCAGGTGCTGGGTTATGCGCGCATCCGCAAGAGAGCGGCCATAACAGGGGCAAATAACGATTATGGAAGAACCGACCGCCACAGGATCATTCTTGAGGCAATATTTGAGAAGTATAAGTCAAAGAGCGAGGTTGAACTGCTCTTACTGATGACAAAGATGCTTCCGCTGGTAAAGACCGATATAGACAGCAAAACCTTCGAAAAGCTGGTAATGACCTATTTTGAAATGGGCGGTGTTACGGAGATAGAACAGCTCAGAATTCCGGCCGACGGAACATTCAGGGATAATGTCAAGGTAAGGGAAATGGATGTGCTGATTCCCGACCTGGTTAAGAATATTGAAATACTGCATGAGTTCATTTTTGAGGATTAATGCCGATATCCTGTAGTATATAAATAAAGCTGAAATAATAATGCATGGCATGACTGTTGGACGGTTTTGCCATGCATTTAAAACTTTACTTGACAAGATGCGGGAATATACTCATAATTTAATAATGCCATGCAAATATTATGCAATATATACATAATGCAATCTGGAACTAAGGCTTGAAAAAGGGATGTTTTATATATGATAGCATATTTGGACAATTCGGCTACAACAAAAATATCCGACGGAGCCAGGGACGTAATGGTCAAGGTCATGAACGAGGATTACGGGAATCCCTCATCACTGCATATTATGGGCGTAAATGCCGAAAGGCATATGAAGGAGGCGGCCCGGGTGATTGCGGACTGCATGAAGGTAAACCCGAAGGAAATAGTCTTTACCTCGGGAGGGACCGAAGCCAATAATATGGCTATAATCGGGACGGCCCTGACCTACCACAGGCTGGGGAAGCACCTGATAACCACAAGAATTGAACACCCTTCGGTTTACCAGCCGATGCTGTTTCTTGAGGAGCAAGGTTTCAAGATCGATTTTATGCCTGTGGACGGTGAAGGCAGAATCATAAAGGAAAAGCTGTATGAAGCAATAAGGGATGATACGCTGCTTTTATCAATCATGTATGTTAACAATGAAATAGGTTCCGTTCAGGATATTGAAGAAATAGCAGCAAAAATAAAATCCATAAAGAATGACATAATACTTCATGTCGATGCCGTGCAGGCATTTGGGAAATATAAAATATACCCTAAGAAAATGGGTATAGACCTCCTGTCGGTAAGCGGGCATAAAATCCATGGCCCCAAGGGTGCAGGCGCGTTATATGTAAGCGATAAGATCAGGCTTAAGCCTATAATATTCGGTGGCGGACAGCAGGGAGGACTAAGGTCCGGAACCGAAAACGTGCCGGCCATTGCCGGATTCGGATATGCCGCAGCGGAAGCCTATACGGATTTTGAACAAAAAACGGGCAAAATGTACGAATTAAAGCAGTACTTTATAAACGAGGCAATGAAGCTGGACGGCATTAGGGTAAACGGCCTTCCGGCATCTTCAGGAGAATATACCGAAGAACAGATTAAGAAAACCGCTCCGCATATAATATCCATAAGCTTTTCAGGAGTACGCAGCGAAGTGCTGCTTCATGCCCTTGAGGAACGGGGTATATATGTTTCAACAGGCTCTGCCTGCAGTTCCCGTCACCCAAGGCCCAGTGTCACGCTGGAATCGATAGGTGTCCCTTCGGATCTTATCGAATCGACAATCAGGTTCTCCATGTCGGATAGGACGACCAGGGAAGAACTGGATTATACATTGGAGCAGGTCAGGGAACTGCTGCCAAAGCTTAGGCGGTTTGTCAGAAGATAATATGAAAGGTTAAGGTATGAAATGTTAAAGGCATTTTTGATAAAATACGCAGAGATAGGATTAAAGGGGAAAAACCGATACCTGTTTGAAAACGCGCTTTGCGACAGGATTTCCGAAGTCTTAATGCCCCTGGGATCATACAAGGTATACAAGGAGCAGGGAAGGGTATTCATTGAATGCCCCGGGGATTATGATTATGACGAGACGGTGGAGGCACTGCAGAGGGTGTTTGGAATATCCTCCATATGCCCCGTGGCCGTTATAGACAGCACGGACTGGGATACTATATTGGCGAGCGTCGCTGATTATGTTGACGCCATGTATCCGGACAAGAACATAACCTTTAAGGTATTTGCGAAACGGTCTGACAAGAGTTACCCGATAACCACTCCGGATATGTGCAGCATGATCGGGGCTCATCTGCTGGATAAATTCCCGCAGCTTAAGGTGGACGTTCATGATCCCCGGGTACGCCTTACGGTGGAGGTCCGCAAAAAGACATATATTTATTCAATAGTTATTCCGGGTCCCGGCGGAATGCCGGTGGGAACCAACGGCAGGGCTATGCTGCTTTTATCAGGAGGAATAGACAGCCCTGTCGCAGGGTATATGATATCAAAAAGGGGTGTTTCCATGGCGGCGGTATATTTCCATGCGCCCCCGTATACCAGCGAAAGGGCAAAGCAGAAGGTTGTGGACCTGGCCAAAATGATATCGAGATATGCCGGCAAGATAAGGCTATATGTTGTCAATTTCACGGACATACAGCTCGAGATATATGAGAAGTGTCCCCATGAAGAGCTGACGATTATTATGCGCAGGTACATGATGCGTATTGCGGAAAGGCTTGCCCTGAAGGAAAACTGCCTGGGGCTTGTCACCGGTGAAAGCATCGGACAGGTGGCCAGCCAGACCATGCACAGCCTTGCGTCTACCAACGAGGTATGCACCATGCCGGTTTACAGGCCGCTGATTGCCTTTGATAAACAGGACATAGTGGAGATTGCGCAAAGAATAGATACCTTCGAGACGTCGATCCAGCCCTTTGAGGATTGCTGCACGATCTTTGTTGCGAAGCATCCGGTTACAAAACCGAATCTTAAGGTAATACGCAATTCGGAAAAGAGACTTGGGGACGGCATTGATGAGCTTGTGGATACAGCTGTAAATACGGCGGAGATTATTGAAATAGGATAAAAAAAGGCTGCTTATAAGCAGTATAGCTATGAGGACAGCTATATTGCCTATAAGCGGCCGTTAATCCGAAGCAAGCCGATGCTGCCGTTAACAGCATGCATGGCAGTTATTCAACGATATATGGTTTCAGAACAGCCAGGATCTGATCCAGGTTCTGGTCTCCATGAATATTCAGGTCGATGGTCTTGGACAAATCAAGACTGAATATACCCATGATGGATTTTGCATCTATAACATATCTGCCTGAAACTAAATCAAAATCGTTTTCGAACTTTGTAACATCATTGACGAAAGACTTTACCTTATCGATTGAATTTAAAGAGATTTTTACTGTCTTCATGTATATTCCTCCTTTATATCGGTATATGTATATACTATATTTTAACATTTTAAAAGTCAATATGCAAAGTTAATAAAAAATAGCATATTTGGCGGTATATATCTGATAAGGCGGAGGAAGATTCAGGATGGAGGTAAGAAATGGACAAAACAGCCGCTTTTCTGACACTTGGCTGTAAGGTTAACTCATATGAAACCGAGGCAATAAGAGGCATGTTCGAAGCTTCGGGCTACAGGGTTGTGGATTTTAAGGATGTTGCCGATATATATGTGGTAAATACCTGTACGGTGACTAACATTGCGGACAGAAAGTCCCGCCAGATGCTTCATCAGGCCAGAAAAAGAAATCCCAACGCGGTCATAGTAGCCGTCGGATGCTACGTACAGTCTGCCAAGGATGACCTGCTCAAGGACGGCAGCGCGGACCTGGTGGTCGGCAATAATAAAAAAACGGAGATAGTTAAGCTTGTTGAAGATTACTTGGCGGAGAATACTTCATCCGTCAATATGATCATAGATATCGGGGCCGAAAGGGAGTTTGAGGAGTTGTCCGTTTTATCCACCGTGGATAAAACCAGGGCGTTCATCAAGATCCAGGACGGCTGCAACAGGTTCTGCTCTTACTGTATAATCCCTTATGTCAGGGGAAGGGTAAGAAGCAGGAATGAAGATGATATAATTTCCGAAGCCGGCAGGCTTGCGGAATCGGGATATAAGGAAATAGTACTGACCGGAATCCATATATCGTCCTACGGCACTGACAGGCTCGATAATGCGGAGGATGTGTACAGGATCATGCCCCTGGCTTCCCTGATAAAGGCTATAGGACGTATTCCCGGTATTGAAAGGATCAGGCTTGGCTCGCTGGAACCCCGCATCATAACCGAGGACTTTGTGAAAATGCTTAAGGAAACCCCGAAGCTGTGCCCGCATTTCCACCTGTCCCTGCAAAGCGGCAGCGCGTCGGTGCTTAAGCGCATGAACCGCAGGTATACGCCCGAGGAATACGAGGACAGGGTGCGGCTTCTAAGGCGGTATTATGACGATCCGGCAATTACAACGGATGTGATTGTGGGTTTCCCGGGAGAGACCGAAGAAGAGTTTGGGGAAACGCTGGATTTTGTCCAAAGGATAGGCTTTTCAGCCATTCATGTATTCAAGTATTCCAAGAGGGCCGGGACCAAGGCCGCCGAAATGAAGGATCAATTGTCCGAGGATGTCAAGCATCGTAGAAGCAACATGCTTATATCCGCCGCAAAGCGTATGTCCAAGGATTACAGGGCAGGATTTGTGGGAAGAATAGAGAAGGTCCTTGTTGAGGAAGAAGAGGTTATTGACGGGACAAAATACTACGTCGGGCATAATGAACGGTATTTAAAGCTGGCGGTTGAGGCAGCGGATGCCTTGACGGACCCGGTAAACAGGATAATTGACGTAAAGGTAATTAGGCTTCTTACCGATGATATATTATTATGCGGGATGATATAGAGCCCACGGCAATGCCAGAAATAATCTAATTGAATTTTTACCATATTTATATTAATATAGATAATAAGGGAAATTTTATTTTTCAGGAACAGTAACCCTTTGGGAGAAGGATGTGTTTTGATGCGAAAGGTTAATAACACGCAGTATTTCAAGGTGCAGAAAGAGACTGAGGCGGAAGTAACCGATATTATACGGGATGTTTATATTGCCCTGACTGAGAAAGGATATAATCCTGTTAATCAGATTGTGGGATATGTAATGTCCGGCGATCCGACTTACATAACAAGCCATAAGGGAGCAAGAAGCCTGATTATGAAGGTTGAACGGGATGAAATAATAGAGGAACTGCTGCGTTTTTATATTGACAACATGTTCAATTAGTATTTCAGGGGAGATACTCGTATGAGAATTATGGGACTGGATTATGGTTCCGTCACCGTGGGGGTTGCGATAAGCGACCCGTTATTGCTTACCGCTCAAGGCATAGAGGTCATTCACAGAAAACAGGAGAACAAGCTGAGAAGGACACTGGCCAGAATAGAAGAGCTTGTCAGGGAATATGATGTAAATAAAATAGTCGTCGGCTATCCGAAGAACATGAACAATACCACAGGTGACAGGGCGGTCAAGACGGAGGAGTTTGCCGACATGCTTCGCAGGAGGACGAACCTGGAAGTGGTCCTATGGGACGAAAGGCTGACAACCGTTGCAGCTCACCGGGTTCTTTCGGAAGGCGGTCTAAGCAGCGGGAAAAGAGAACTTGTAGTCGATAAGACAGCTGCAGTGTTTATTCTCCAGGGGTACTTGGACAACCTGTATAATGAACGTAACAAAGTTACGGAAGAATAATTTTATTTTTATTATTATCGGAAAGGTAATTTAGATGGGAAACAAACCGGACTCAATAACATTTGTTACGGAAAACAATGAAGAAGTAATATTTGAGGTTATAGAACAAACCAGGCTCGGCGGCATAGATTATTTGCTCGTATGCACGACCGACGGCAGTGATGAAGCGCTCATCCTTAAGGATGTGTCCGTGGACACCGACCCGGAGGCGGTATATGAGGTTGTAGAGGATGAAAAAGAGCTGGCCGCAGCCCTGGATATTTTTAAGGAATTAATAGATGATATAGAACTTAATTAAATGCATGGATATAAATTAGATGAAATTGGTGATTATATGCCGGATAAACAGGAACAATTCAAGGCATTACTTAGGACGAACGGACTAAAGATAACAAATCAGAGGCTGGCGATCTTAGAGGTACTGAGCAATAGGCCGGGGAAACACCTGACGGCGGAGGAAATCTACGAATGCGTCAGGGAAGATCACCCGGAAATTGGTTTGGCAACCGTATATCGTACGATTCTTCTGTTATCGGAACTGAACCTTATTGATAAACTTAACCTGGGTGATGGTTATGCCAGGTATGAGATCAGCGCGAAAAGCTGTGAAGAAAACAGCCACCATCACCATCATTTGATATGCCTTGATTGTGGAAATATTTATGCCTTTCAGGATGACCTCCTTGAAAACCTTGAGGAAAAAATAAAAGAGACCCTGGGTTTTGAGGTTAAGGACCATGAGGTTAAATTATTTGGATATTGCAAGAATTGCATAGAAAAGAAAGGCGGTACTGACATCTAATTCATATATCACATGCACTGTACATAAAACATTGGAGGTGCATTTTTTGAAAGTAAAAGAGACAACAGCAGTATTTTATGAAAGGAGTCCGGATGTCAGCAGAAGATTAAGAAATACTGCAGTTACAGCTAAGGTGTCAACAGGAAGGAATAGAAGCATTGACACAAACGGCGGCAGTGAAGCAGGCAGCAAGGAGAAAACGGCCAATGCCGTAAGAACTCACAGGAAACGTCAGGTAAAGGAAATAGTGAATAACGAAAAATCGCAAGGACTAAAGATTATCCCGCTCGGCGGATTAGAAAAAATTGGTATGAATATTACGGCAATCGAATACGACGATACGATCGTTGTTATAGATTGCGGATTATCATTCCCGGAAGATGAGATGCTGGGAATAGATTTTATCATTCCCGATGTAACGTACTTAAAGGATAATATCGACAAGGTTAAAGGCTTTGTAATAACCCACGGGCACGAGGATCATATCGGAGCGCTGCCTTATATACTGAAGGAAGTGAATGTTCCGGTATATGCCACGAAGTTAACCCTGGCTATAATCGAAAGCAAGCTGAAGGAGCATGATCTGATAAAGGGTACAAAACGCAAGGTGGTCAAGTACGGCCAGTCCATCAATTTGGGGTGCATTAGGATCGAGTTCATCAGGACCAATCACAGCATCGCGGATTCGGCCGCCTTGGCGATCTATACACCGGCGGGAGTTATATTCCATACCGGTGATTTTAAGATTGACTTTACACCGGTATTCGGTACTCCCATTGATCTTCAGAGAATCGGTGAGATTGGCAAAAAGGGCGTGCTTGCCCTGATGTGCGACAGCACCAATGCAGAGCGCCCCGGATACACCATGTCCGAAAAAACGGTGGGGAAGACCTTTGACAGCATATTTGCGGACCACAGCAAGCAAAGAATCATTGTGGCCACATTTGCTTCAAACGTGGACCGGGTACAGCAGATAATCAACTCTGCTGTTAAATACGGAAGAAAAGTTGTAATCGAAGGCCGGAGTATGGTCAATATCGTTACAACCGCTTCCGAGCTTGGCTATATCAACATACCGGACAATATCCTGATTGACATTGAGCAGATGAAGAATTATACCGATGACCAGATAGTCCTGATTACCACCGGAAGCCAGGGTGAAACAATGGCGGCCCTGTCAAGGATGGCGGCATCCATTCACAAAAAGGTATTTATTAAGCCCGGCGACGTGGTAATACTAAGCTCGACCCCTATACCCGGCAATGAGAAGTCGGTATCAAGAGTCATAAATGAACTGTCCATGAAGGGAGCAAAGGTAATATACCAGGATACTCATGTTTCAGGCCACGCATGCCAGGAAGAGATCAAGCTGATATATGCCCTGACCAAGCCGAAATACGCGATACCCGTTCATGGAGAATACAGGCATTTGATTCGCCATGCGGAGATAGCCGAGCTTATGGGCGTTCCGAAGGAAAATATATTCCTGCTGGAATCCGGCGATGTTCTTACGATTACGGAGGATAAGGCCGAAGTAACCGACAAGGTTACAGCGGAAGGCATCCTTGTGGACGGTCTTGGTGTCGGCGATGTTGGAAACATTGTACTGCGCGACCGTCAGCTTTTGTCCGAAAACGGACTGATAATAGTTGTGATGACCCTGGAAAGGGGCAGCAACCAGGTTGTTGCGGGACCCGATATAGTATCAAGAGGCTTTGTTTATGTGAGGGAATCCGAAAACCTCATTGAAGAAGCCAGGGATGTAGTGGAAAAGGCATTGGATAAATGCCTGTCCAAGTCAACCACGGACTGGAACAAGATGAAGACCGAGATTAAGGATTCGCTCAGCGATTATATCTGGAAGAAAACAAAGAGAACACCCATGATACTTCCGATCATTATGGAGGTATGATTCAGCTTGCCTTTGGCACAATAACAGGAGCGTGATGTTATGGCATCATCATCGACGTCGATTAAAATAACATTGAAAATATCCAGCTTTATTCTCAGGCTGCTGTTGAATGTTATATTCTATATACTGGTGACGGTACTGATAATCTACGGAAGCAGAACCGCTTATAACTTTACCTACAGGCTGTATGGCCCGGTATCGTTGGACCCCAAACCGGGAAGGACCGTCCCGATACAGATTAACAAGGGCGAGTCCACCATGGATATAGCAAGCAAGCTGGAGCTTAATCGTGTAATAATTGACAAGTATTCATTTTACTTAAAGGCAAAGCTTCAAAAAGAGGTTATTATGCCGGGTACCTATAGGGTTAACTCGTCCATGACCTATGACGAGATACTGGACATCATAACGGACTATTCGAACTCGGAGGTCCAGGTACCCTTGGATGAGGAAGCAACGGATTAATGCAAATGAATAAAGGATTCGAAGCATGATGATAAACGAAGAGAGAATCGCAGCATATATTAATTCTCTGGACAGGGGGCTTTCACCCCAGCTTTATGAGCTGGAAAAGGAAGCGGTGAAAGCCGAGGTTCCCATTATAGGGAAGGAAACCCAGAGAGTAATCCGTTTTTTATTAACCTTAATAAAACCAAAACGCATTCTTGAGGTCGGAACAGCCGTTGGCTTTTCCGCCCTATTTATGAGTGAGCATTCTCCGGCGGACTGTATGATAACCACCATTGAGAAGGTCCCCATGCGTTTGGCGGAAGCCAGGAAGAACCTTAAGGATGAGAGGTTCCCTGACAGGGGCAAGATTACCCTAAAGGAAGGGGAAGCCCTCGGCATACTCAGGGAGCTGGCGGCAGCCGGAGAGAAATACGACTTCATATTTCTTGACGCGGCCAAGGGACAGTATATGAACTTCCTGCCCGAACTTATGAAGCTGCTGGTTCCGGAGGGAATCCTGGTAACCGACAACGTGCTGCAGGACGGTACGGTGATTAATTCCAAGTTCAGCATTACCAGGCGCGACAGAACCATTCACATGCGGATGAGGGAGTACCTGTATACCATAACCCACATGGACGAACTGGAGACACTGATACTGCCGGTAGGGGATGGTATAGCGGTGAGTTACAGAAAACCTGCATAAAGCTGTTACTTAATTCTTCCGAAAGGGATAAACGGTATTAAAGGAGTGTTCGCTCAAGCATTTCGTTACTGAATAGTAATTAATATGATTAGGAATAACTTATAATCTGCACTGGAAGGGAATCCTGGGGGGGGAGTATCCATCACAAGATTCCCTGATAGGGCAGATTCATGAAAACAATTAGGAAGAAGGAAGCTATGAATAATGAGATAAAGAAGCCGGAGCTTCTGATGCCGGCCGGCGATTTGGAGACCTTGAAGGTGGCCGTTATGTACGGCGCGGATGCCGTATATATCGGCGGAGATATGTATGGGCTTAGGGCGAAGGCGAAGAACTTCACTATGGATGAAATGAGGGAAGGAATCGCGTTTGCGCACGAATACGGCAGGAAGGTCTATGTTACGGCCAATATTACCGCCCATAACCGGGATCTTGACGGGATTAGGGAATATTTCAGGGAGCTTGTGGCTTTCGGGAAGGACAAGCCCGATGCCTTTATTATATCGGATCCGGGCGTGTTCATGATCGCCAAAAAGGAAGCGCCCGGGATAAGCATTCACGTCAGTACGCAAGCCAACAATACGAATTATGATACATTTATGTTCTGGTATGAACTTGGGGCGTCCAGGGTGGTGGCGGCCAGGGAGCTCTCGCTCGAAGAGATTGCAGAGATCAGGCGCAGGATTCCCAAGGATAAGGAGATAGAGGCTTTTGTCCATGGCGCCATGTGTATTTCGTATTCGGGAAGATGCCTGCTCAGCAATTACTTTACCGGAAGGGATGCGAACCTGGGCGAGTGTACCCATTCATGCCGCTGGAAGTATTATCTTATGGAGGAGAAAAGGCCGGGACAGTACCTTCCCATTGAGGAGAATGAAAGGGGCACTTATATTTTCAACTCCAAGGATTTGTGCATGATTGAGTATATTCCGGAGCTGGTGAATGCCGGGATTGACAGCTTCAAGGTCGAAGGCAGGATGAAGACCGCGCTGTATGTTGCCACGGTGGCAGGCATTTACAGGAAGGCTATTGATGATTATTTTACGGATCCGAAGCTGTATGAAGAAAACAAGCCCATGTACATGGAGGAAGTGGCCAAGGGCGTCAACAGGCAGTTTACGACCGGTTTCTTCTTCGGAAAGCCCACCCACAAGGATCAGATATATGACCGCAGTACCTATGAGAAGTCCTATACCTACCTGGGAACAATAACAGGAGGAAGAAACGGCATGTACCGGCTGGAACAGAAGAACAAGTTCTCGGTTGGTGAGGAGATCGAGGTTGTCAGGCCGGGCAGCGAGGCCATCAAAGTAAAGGTACTGCAGATTACGGATGAGGAAGGAAACGATATGGAGAGCTGCCCGCATCCGAAGCAGATCATTTACGTGGACGTCGGCATTATCTTGTATCCGTATGATATTCTCAGAAGAAAGGAACAGGAGTAGGCCGGATCGAATAAGCTTTTTTGACGATATGCCTTGTACTTTGGACTTTTATATGCTGTTTTTGTCCTTTCTTAAGAGGGATAGGCACTTTATGTCATTAATGTTCATATGATATATATGAATCATTAAGCATTGAGGGTGCTTATCTTCGTGAAGTCATTTCCAAAACCGCTGGACAGCAAGGAGGAAGCGGACTACCTGGAACGATGCAAAGCCGGCGATAAAGAAGCAAGGGATAAATTAATAGAGCATAACCTTAGATTGGTTGCACATATTGTCAAGAAATACAACATGTCGGATAAGGAAACGGACGATTTGATTTCGATCGGAACGATCGGACTTATAAAGGCGATTGATACATTTGATGACGCAAAGGGAATCCGGCTTGCGACTTATGCGTCAAGATGCATTGATAACGAATTATTGATGCTGTTCAGAACCAATAAGCGTTTGAACAAGGAAGTGTATTTGTACGACCCGATAGGGGCGGACAAAGAAGGAAATGAAATTAACCTGTTGGATATTATAGAGGAAACGGATACCGACATCGTTGAGAACATAGTGCTTGAAGAGGATATAAAGAAGCTGCACAGTATAATCAGGAGGGTTCTGACCGAAAGGGAACGGGAAATAATTACAATGCGCTACGGGCTGGTTGACAGTAAAGAGGTAACCCAGAGAGAAATAGCCAACAAGCTGGGCATCTCCAGAAGCTACGTCAGCCGGATTGAAAAAAAAGCCTTGAAGAAGTTGCGGGAATACTTCAATGAATAATAAAAGGGACTACGGCCGGATACACGGCGGTAGTCCTTTGTTTCTTAATGCATTAATATTTTTCCAACAGGATACGGTCGAGCTCCTCCGGAGGAATCGGACGGTAGAAGTAATAACCCTGGATAATGTCGTTATTATGCTTCTTTAAGAAATTAAGCTGAGGCTCCGTCTCCACGCCTTCTGCTACAACCTGGAGCCCAAGTACATGGGAAAGCTCGATAACGCTTTTTATTATGGCGTTTTCCTTATGGCTCTTATCTATGCTGTGTATAAAATGCATATCCAGCTTGATCTTGTCAATCGGCATGGAGGACAGCCTGCTCAATGAAGAATATTCGGTTCCGAAATCGTCAATTGAAATAGATACTCCCATTTCCTTTAGCTGCCTAAGCGTGTCAATAATGTGTTCCGAGTTTTTTACCGCGGCGCTTTCGGTAAGCTCAAGTTCAAGGTATTCAGGCTCCAGTTCCGTATCCTCCAGAATCTTTTTTACACGATCGACAAAATCGGAGTTTCGAAGCTGTATTGAAGATACATTGACCGCCATACGGATGAGCTTGCCCTTATTATGCCAATCCTTGCACTGCCTGCAGGCCTCCGCAAGCACCCAGTCGCCTATCGAGTTTATAAGGCCGGTGTTTTCGGCAAGCGGTATGAACAGGCCCGGCATAATCAGGCCGTGTACCGGATGGAACCATCTGAGCAGCGCTTCGGCACCGATAATCTCCCCTGAATGGGTATTGACCTGGGGCTGGTAATAAAGTACCAGTTCTTTATTATCCAGAACCCTGAACAGGTTATTGGTCAGCTTAATCTTGTACAGAAGCTCCTCCTTCATGTCTTCCGTACAGAAGGCATAGCTGTTGGTGCCGGTTTCCTTGGCCTTATACATGGCAAGCTCGGCATTCCGAATCAAAGAATCGGCATCCGATCCGTCATACGGATATACGGATATTCCGGCGCTTCCCGTAATAAAGAATTCCTGGTCATCAATTACAAACGGTTTTCTGAAGATATCAAGTATTTTTACAGCGGCCTGTTCTATGTGCTCAACGGACGGCATGTTGGACAGAAGGATGAGAAAATCGTCACCACTCAAACGCGCGGCCGTGTCTGTGGATTTAAGGGCCCTGGTCAGCCGTTCGGCCAGCTTGACAATCAGCTTGTCTCCGGCATCATGGCCGATGGAGTCGTTAATTGATTTGAAGGTGTCAAGATCCAATGACATGACTGCCAGGACAGTGCCGTTTTGTACCGCGAGCTTAAGCATCTGGTTTATCCTGTCCTTAAACAGGAACCTGTTCGGAAGCTTTGTCAAGTGGTCATAATAAGCCAGCTCAAGGATTTCCTTCTCCTGCAGCAGCCGTTCATAACTTGTTGAGATAATTAAGGATACGACCTTTAAGAAATCCAGTTGGAATATGGGCCAGGGTGTTATCATGGCTTTGCAGTCGGTTCCCAAAAAGCCATATACCTTGTTTTTTGCCATTATAGGCATTGATGCAAAAGCCCTGTCGGTACCGCCCAGGAAACTGGCAAGCTCTTCTCCGGCCGGGGAGCGGAAATCTTCAATTCTTGAATAGGCAACCGTATGGCCTTCTTTCATCAATTCCGCAAGCCCGGGGTAGTTTTTGTCCGATATTTCCTTATCCATTTCATTTAAACCGGAGAGGCTGCCGTTTGACCAAAAACCGCGGCATTTCAGGATAAACCCGCCATTATCTTTTTCTTTATCCTCATCAAGCATGTATACATAAATTCTTTCCGTTGCCAGGGAAGAACTGATCCTGCTGAGGGAAATGTCCATCTTTTTATGCCAGTTCTCTTCATTTGCGCCCAGGAACTCATTTGAAATCCCCATGGTGATTCTCTGAAACTCGATCTGCCTGGCATTCTCAATCAGTTTATTCTGGAATATCCGGTTTACCTTGCTTGCGAGCCATATGGCCGACAGCAGTATGGACAGGCGGATCATATGATCCCCGTCATTAATTTCCACGGTGGCGCCGGGTTTAAATATCCACATAAAGACCTGTGTCGCCATAACGGACCCGTATATTAAATACTGGACTATTCGTTCCTCAAACAAAGTGGACACGGTTATTATCACGACAGGAAGGGCCCATATTGTGGTTCCCGCGGTAGAGTAGTATCTGAACGATATAATCGGCGTTATTGAGGCAAACAAGGCAGCCATCAGCAGATCCCTGAGCAATTTATGCCTTATCTTATGGATAAGCTGGACCGCAACGGCCATCACCAGGTATATCAGGCACGATATGACAGCTTTCTCCAGGTTGTCCTGCTTTTTAAAGAAGAAGTTTGCTACAAAGCCCACCATGGCAGCAAACAGCAGGGACGCCGAGATATAGTTGACAGCTTTCAGCCTTATCTGGTCGGACATTAAAAGCGCATCTTCATGGGCGTCCTTTGGATTAAGCCAGCCATGCCTGTATATTGCGTAATAAACAGCAACGGACGGAAGAAGCATCAGAATGGGAGCAATCTGAGGCATGCCCCCGGGAACTATGAACTTTCCGAACATATCTGTAAGGGTTCCTGTGACTGTTACAGCCAGGAAGCTGACAATAATAACCAGGGAGATTTTCCTTTCGCCGGTTTTTTTGCCGGTTTTGCCCCAGCGCCATACCAGGATCAATGAAATGGTTAAATAGGTGATATAATAAATCATGAAGAATACATCCCAGGCATTGCCTTCCGCCGCATTGATCCACCCCAGGGATGTATTAACCATGTTATATTGCCTGGGATTGAGCCGGGGTATATATGTAAATCCGAGATAACATATCAGAGTCGGCAAATACAAGAGGGCATATGACAGCTTCTTTCGCCTGGCAAATCCATGCCCGGTAAATAAAATAAAGAAATGCAGCATGAAGGAGAAAAACGCGCCAAACCCCAACGCTGCGAAGCGGCGCCAGAATAAGACCGTAGAAAGGGAACCTTCTGCAATCGACATGCTGAAACCGAAAGACCAGAAGCTAAGAGAAACTGCCATGGCAAAAAACAGTATGTTTATTGGACGACGCGGCGCTAAGTATATTGTGTAAACACCAACAAATATGTATACCGCACATGCCAAGCTGAAAATAACCGATAGAATCTGAGGAAAGGACAAAGCAGGGTCCTCCTTTTGATGTAAAACTAGTAATTATTTCTCTTATTGGATATTATATTACGTAAGCATTTAATTTGCAAGATATGGACGAAAACTGTTAAGTATGCTATAAATAACCTGTATATTGGAATATAATGTTCTAATGACGGGACAGCCGGACTTAAAATGGAAATAAATAGGAGACTCTTATTATTATGAAAAGAATACTCGAAAAAGCAAATACGCATAAACTCATTGGAAAGGTTTTCAACAGGGAAACTGTTTCCTATGTAATATGCGGATTCCTTACCACCCTGGTTAACTTTATAAGCTATGAGAGCTTATATCGCTTAGGCATGCCAAACCTTACGGCAAACTGGATGGCATGGGTCATTGCCGTTACCTTCGCATACCTGGTCAACAAATGGGGAGTGTTCCGTTCAAGAAGCAGTTCCGCCAGGGATGAGCTTGTCAAGATAGTGAAGTTTTACGGAGCCAGGCTTGTTTCCCTTGGAGTGGAGCAGGCGGGACTGCTGGTGTTTGTTGAAATACTTGGTGTATACCGATGGCTGGTTAAGGGCTCATTGACCGTTATTGTGATTGTGTTGAATTATCTTTTCAGCAAGCTTTATATATTCGATAAAAAGAAAAGCAAACGAATATAAGCGGATTGGGAGTATTCATATGACATATGACGAAGCCATGAAATACATCAAGGAAAAAGAAGCGCTGGGCAGCAAGCCCGGCCTTGGGACCATTACGGAGCTTCTAAACCGTCTTGGCAATCCCCAGGACGGACTTGACATAATCCATGTAGCCGGAACCAACGGCAAGGGTTCGACGGTTTCTTTCCTTGCAGCCATACTTGCGGCAGCAGGTTATAAAACCGGCATATATGTATCGCCATCCGTTTTTTCATACAGGGAAAAGCTGCAGATAATTATGCCGGATAAGGCTGGCAATGCTTCATATAATGGCGGTGAGGCGTATGGCGGGCTTAATATTGAATATATAAGTGAAGATGATGTGTGCGGCACCCTGGACATTGTAAAATCCGCCTGCGGCGGGATGGTCAACGAAGGGTACGCCCATCCCACCGTATTTGAGATGGAAACCGCCATGGCCTTTCTGTATATGAAAAGCAAGAGGGTTGATTTCCTTGTGCTGGAAACGGGCATGGGAGGGAGGCTTGACGCGACCAATGTCGTCAGGCATCCGGTATGCTGCGTGCTGACTTCGGTAAGCCTTGACCATATGCAGTATCTTGGGGACACCCTTGAAAAGATAGCATTTGAAAAGGCGGGCATCATGAAGGAAGGATCCTTTGCGGTAACGGCAATGCAGGAACCGGAGGTTTTAAGTGTTTTCAAGAAAAAAGCCAAGGAGCTTAAAATACCGCTGGTTATTGCCGACCCGTCGGAAGCCCGGAATATGGAATACCATGACAGCCATACGGAATTCGATTACCCCGATGGAAGTAATCTAACCCATTACCGTATAAGGATGCTTGGAGAGTACCAGGTACAGAATGCCGTTACTGCCATAACCGCGGCAAGAACCATGGGCAAAATGGGATATGTCATAAACGGGGAGGCCATAAAGACTGGCCTTGAGCTTGCGGTGTGGCGCGGACGGTTTGAGAAGATTTCCTCGAATCCGGATATATATATAGACGGCGCCCATAATGAAGAGGCGGCCCGGCGGATAAGGCAATCTATTGAAATATACTTTACAAATCGGAGATTAATATTTATTATAGGTGTATTAGCTGACAAGGACTATAAGGCCATGCTGCGCATTTTAGCGCCGCTTGCGGACACAATTATTGCCCTGACGCCGGAAAACAATAGGGCGCTGGCTTCGGATAAGCTTGCGGCATGCGCCGGGCAATATTGCAGCAGGGTGTATGACGAAAAGGATGTTAAGCATGCGGTCGACAGGGCTTTATCGGAGGCTGCGGAAGGAGATGTCATACTGGCCTTCGGTTCATTATCATATCTTGGCAGCATTAGAAGCGCCGTTGAAGCACGAAAGGGTGAAAGAAGCAATGGATAAGGGAAAAATTGAGCAGGCAGTCCGGTTGTTCCTTGAGGCAATCGGTGAAGATATAAACAGGGAAGGCCTTGAGCAGACTCCTCATCGGATAAGCGAGATGTGCGAGGAGCTTTTTGGCGGTATGGGGAAGGACGCGAAGGAGCACTTAAGCGTTACGTTCCATACCGAAAACAACAAGATGGTCCTGGAGAAGGATATCACCTTCTTTTCAATATGCGAACACCACCTGATGCCGTTCTTTGGCAAGGCGCACATCGCTTATATTCCGAACGGGCATGTGGTGGGCTTAAGCAAACTGGCCAGAACCGTGGAGACCTATGCCAGAAAGCCACAGATACAGGAACATCTGACGGCTGAAATTGCCGACGCGGTTATGGGATTTCTTAAACCGAAGGGTGTAATGGTGATGCTTGAGGCGGAGCATCTGTGCATGTCCATGCGGGGTGTAAACAAGCCCGGCACAAAGACGGTTACCTACGTATGCCGCGGAGAATTTGAGGAGGACAAGTCCCTCCAGGCGGCGGTATTTCAGCTGATAAAATAAGAAAAATCAGACGGAGCGGAAGCAAATGATCGGAACCATGAAAATCGGCAGCAGGGAGTTTGCGCCGGATAAGCGAACCTATGTGATGGGAATATTGAATGTTACCCCGGATTCGTTTTCGGATGGGGGAAAACACAATAAGCCCAAAGAAGCCGTTGAGCATGCGCTGAGAATGATAGAAGAAGGCGCGGATATAATTGATGTCGGCGGGGAGTCCACGAGACCCAATTACACAATGATTTCCGAAGAGGAAGAGATGTCGAGAATACTTCCGGTTATTGAAGAATTGCGAAAAGTTACCGATATTCCCATATCGGTTGATACATACAAGAGCAGGGTTGCGGATGCCGCCTGCCGGGCCGGTGCGCACATGATTAATGATATATGGGGCCTTAAATATGATCCCGATATGGCCAAGGTCGCCGCAAAGCACAAGGTACCGGTGTGCCTTATGCATAACCGAAAGGCCATGGATTACAAGGATTTTTATAAGGATTTCCGCGATGATTTGAATGAGAGCATAAGGATTGCCCTGGAAGCGGGCATATCTGAAAATGACATAATCATCGACCCGGGCATCGGGTTTGCAAAGACCTATGAGATGAACCTGTTCCTTCTGAACCGCCTGGAAAAGCTTCATGAATTCGGTTATCCCGTTCTTCTTGGAGCGTCCAGGAAATCGGTCATTGGGCTTACCCTTAACGAACCGGTTGAAAACAGGCTGGAGGGTACCCTGGCTGTTACTGCTATTGCAGTAATGAAGGGCGTGCAGTTCATACGGGTGCATGATGTTAAGGAGAACCTAAGGGCAATTAGGATGGCGGAAGCTATCCGCATGAAACAGGATATAAACAAAGGAGTATAAAATGGATAGGATTACAATATCGGATTTGGAAGTGTTTGCGTATCACGGGCTGCTTAAGGAGGAGAATTCCCTGGGACAGAAATTCCTGGTATCGGCGGACCTTTATCTTGACGTGTCCGAAGCGGCAAAAGACGACGATATTTCAAAATCCATAAGCTATACGAACATATGCAGGGAGATTGATTCTTTCCTGAAGAATAACACGTTCAAGCTCATAGAAACAATGGCTGACAGGCTTGCCAGGCACTTGCTCATAAAATATGACAAGCTTGACGGGGTATGCATCAGGGTGAAAAAGCCCTGGGCTCCCATTCTTATGACACTGGATACGGTGTCAGTGTCCGTCGAGAGAAAATGGCATGAGGCATACATCGGCCTGGGTTCGAACATGGGAGACAAGGAGGGCAACATAAAAAAAGCAATCGCTCTTCTTAATGAGGAAGAGGATTGCAGGGTGCTTTCCGTATCCAGGCTTCATATAACAAAACCGGTGGGCCCGGTGATACAGGATGATTTCCTAAACGGCGCCTTATATATGAAGACCTTGAAAACCCCGCAGGAGCTGCTTGCCCTGGCTGGCACAATTGAAAACAGGCTGGGGCGCGTCAGGGATGTCCGGTGGGGCCCGAGAACCATAGACCTTGACATCCTGTTATATGACGACTGCGTCATGCAGTCCGATATTCTGACCATACCCCATCCGGAGATGGACAAAAGGCTCTTTGTGCTTGAGCCCATGGCCGAAATAGCGCCCTGGGTGAAGCATCCCGTATATGGCAGGACCATGAAGGAAATGTACGAAAGCATGTATTTTATTCATCCAGGACAGGCGGATTAAAGGTGGCAAGCTTTGAGCTGCCGTCAGCGCTTATTATATATGTATATGTATTGTCGAAATCCTTAAAGAACACATAGTTTTCGGTAACATGGATCTGCTTGTAAAAGCCGTCGAGCAGGACCTCGGATTCCATGGTTGCGAGGTTTAAACGGCATATCCTGCTGTTTTCAAGATCATCAACCTGGTAATAAAGGTATTTGCCCGAATTGGTTATATTATATGCGGAGCAGCGCTCGTCAACCAGCACAACGGGGTCGGAGCCATCTATATTCATCCGGTTGATGGAGTAATTATTGGACTGGTCGATATAGTATATATACTGCCCCAGGAATATGGGAAACGCGAAGTTGCCCTCAAGGAGTGACCTTGTGGTAAAGCTTTGAAGGTCAAGGCAGTTTAAATTGTGATTCTCGATTGTACCCACGTAGTATAGCCTGTTATCATCAATCAGGGCGGGTATGGCCGGTTCCCTAAGGAGCAGCCTTTCATAGGTTCCGTCGGTTTGATTGCGGTAGAAAAAGAGTCCCGTGTTCACGTCATATTTCTGGTAATATACATGATTCCCTTTTACCGTGACATATGCTCCGGGGTTGCTGCTGATTAACTTGAGGTTTTTGCCGTTCTGCTTCAAGCGGTATATGCCCGTGTTATTGAAAACGAAAATGCTTCCGCGGGCATTTTCCCTTGTGTTGTTGGCACGAAGGTAATAGATATAGTTTTCGTCCACATTTATGTAAACCGCCTTGTCGTTGTGCAGCTTTTTGAATTTGGTCAGATCCGAGCTGGCGACATAAAGGCTTCCGTCATCATTGTCGTTGCTGAAATATATCCTGCCGTCACGTTCGCAGAACAGGCCGCCGTTATAGATATTTCCCGCCGTATTGCCAACCAGATCCTCGTCATTGAGATATGTGCGGTTCGAAGAGTATGCAAATACCGCAATAATCCCGATGACTGTTATGACGGACAGGATTATAAGTACCCTTTTTACGACTGCCATTATAACACCCCCAGAGCGTCAATGTATATTTTTATTATATATCGGCACTATTGAATATGCAATTTAATAATCCGCTGATTAACGGGGAAAACTCAGAAATCGCTTAAATACATAAGGATAAAAAACGCTTTGAGAAAGGTTCGGTTATTGCATGAGAGACTTGTCGGAAATCAGAAAAGAGTTGGATAACATTGATAAAAAGCTTCTTGAGCTCTTTGAACAGAGAATGGATCTTTCATTGGAAATTGCGGAGTTGAAGAAGAAAAACCGGATTCCGGTTTACGATCCCGCAAGGGAGAAAGAGAAGCTTGAGATGCTTAAAGGCATGGTGAGAAATAAGGACAATGCAGATGCCGTATCGGATCTGTTTACCCAGATCATGCTGCTGAGCAGAAGGGCCCAGTATGACGCGCTTAAGGTATTTGAGGACTTCGGTTTTGAAGCCGCCGAAAGCTTTGAGGCCGGTCAGGATACCAGGATAGCCTACTATGGAGAAGCCGGATCATATACCGAGCAGGCCATGCTTGAGTATTTCAATAACAAGGGTATGGGCATTGCCATGGAAACATTCGAGGAGGTTATGAAGGCTCTTAAGGAGGGACGGGCTGATTACGGCGTGCTTCCCATAGAGAATTCATCTACCGGCACTCTTTCGGATATATTTGATTTGCTGGCCGAATACGATAATTATATAATAGGTGAGCATGTGGTGCCAATTGATCACAACCTTTGGGGACTTCCCGGGGCGGATATTTCCGGTATAAGACGGGTGTATTCCCACCCCCAGGCCCTGCTTCAATGCTCGGATTTCTTAAAGAAGCATCCTTACATGGAGCGGATACAAAGCGGCAGTACAGCAAGCTGCGCAAGGAGAATCCTTCAGGACAATGATATTACGCAGGCTGCCATCGCCAGCAAAAGAGCGGGAGAGGTCTACGGACTCAAGCTCCTTAAGGCCTCAATTCATAACGCGGAGCATAACAGGACGAGATTTATAATTATATCAAGCAGCAAGAAGTACCTGCCGCAGGCAAGCAGGATCAGTGTCTGCTTCGTACTGCCCCACAGGAGCGGCGCGCTGTATCACATACTTTCGCACTTTATCCACAACAACGTCAACCTGACCCGTATAGAGTCAAGGCCTACGAAGGAGGAGGCTTTCAGCTACCGTTTCTTTGTGGAATTCGAGGGAAGCCTTGACAACTCACAGGTAAAAAACGCGCTTTACAGCATCGGACAGGAAGCCTTGGAGCTTAAGGTCCTGGGATGCTATATCCCGGTATAAAATATTGCATTGTTCATGCTTTTTTCAAAAACTAATCACAAAGTGAACATATTTGGCTGCTAATATTTGAATCAGTTCAAGGAAATAATGATTTGACAGGAGGGAGCAGCATGAATATGGAATATGGTTATTATGAAAATACCCAGCCCAATCCGGGAAATACGAACTCTGGAAATCCCAATCCGGAAAATCCTAAATCGGACAAACCCCGGAAAAAGAAGGGGCGTATATTCCTTAGGATTCTTGGATTTATGGGTGCCGCCCTGGCATTTGGAATAATTGCGGGGGCCGCAGCCTCGGGATATCATTATATATTCATGTATAACAAGGGCGGCGATGAAATTATCGCCGCGGACGAGGATGATGGCAAAAGCGGCGTAATCAAGGATGATACCGCAGCCGATACGGAGGACAGCCTGGTGCTTCCGGTTGGCAGCAAGATTGAGGGCATTATTACGGATGTTTCGGATGTCGTCGAAAAGGTAATGCCGTCCATAGTTTCCATAACATCAACCGATATAATAACACGGTATGACATATTCTTCGGAAGAAAATTCAATCAGGAGACAAAGGGAAGCGGTTCCGGCATCATTATAGGACAGAGTGATTCATCAATACTCATAGTAACGAACAATCATGTAGTCGCTGGCGCGGAAGAAATAAGCGTCGAATTTATTGATGACACCAGCGCGGATGCCGTCCTTAAGGGAGCGGATTCCGGAAGCGACCTTGCAATCCTGGAGGTCAGCATTAAGGACTTGTCAGAAGACACGCTTAATACCATCAAGGTTGCCCGCTTGGGTGATTCGGACAAGCTCAGGCTTGGGGACATGGTAATTGCCATAGGCAATGCCCTGGGTTACGGACAGTCAATAACAGTCGGTTATGTCAGCGCCCTTGACCGTGAGATTACTACCGATGGAATTACGATGAACCTGATCCAGACCGATGCGGCCATCAATCCCGGCAACAGCGGCGGAGCATTAATAAATATCTATGGCGAGGTCATCGGAATCAATTCATTAAAGATTGCCGGCACCAATGTTGAAGGCATGGGCTATGCCATACCGATATCCGACGCCATACCGATGATAAACCTGCTTATGAACAACAAGGCCACGGATGTTACTGAAATGGGCTTCCTGGGCATCAATGTGAAGACAGCAAGGGATGTTACCAAGGATATTGCCGAACAGTTCAAGATGCCCATAGGTGTATTCGTAAACGATGTGGTCGAAAATTCACCCGCCGAAGCGGCAGGGCTTAAGTCGGGCCATATTATAGTAAGCTTTAACAGCATCAAGATTGAGACATTGGACGACCTGCTTAACGTTCTAAGCTACTCAAAGCCGGGAGACGAAGTGGAGCTTGGGATAATGGAACTGCAAAACGGTGAGTATGTGGCAAAGAAACTGGATGTGACCTTGGGTACAAGGCCGAAAGAATAAATGTATAGATTAAACATAACAATACAATAAGCTAAGGGCTTTAAATAGGGCAGGTGCCGAATCCCGGTACCTGTCCGGTTTTTTATGCGGTCAGGCATGTTTTGTGAGCCAACGGGGAGTTTAAAATAATTAACATCAATCACAATATGGCAGTATCCAACATATATTAATTAGAGCAAAAATTTGGGGAGTGTTCATGAAAAGAAGATTTGGTCTGGTACTGGCTCTAATTATTATAAGCATACTGGCAATGACGGGCTGTAAGAAAAAGGACGGCTTGATAGAAATAACCCTGAATGAAGTGGCGCACTCGGTCTTCTACGCACCGATGTACGTGGCCTTTGAGAAGGGTTATTTTGAGGATGAGGGACTAAAGGTGAACCTGGTAAACGGTTTGGGTGCCGACAAGACCATGACAGCGCTGCTTGCGGGTGAATGCGAGATAGGGTTCATGGGATCCGAAGCGTCCATCTATGTTTACAACCAGGGTGCCGATGATTACGTGGTAAACTTCGCCCAGCTTACCCAGCGTGCGGGCAACTTCCTTGTCACAAGGGACATGGATGAAGTGTTTACCTGGGATAACCTGCGGGGCAAGGTTGTGTTGGGCGGACGAAAAGGCGGCATGCCCCAAATGGTCTTCGAGTATATACTCAAGAAAAACGGAATTAATCCGAGAGAAGACCTGACCATCATACAGAACATTGATTTCGGACTGACTTCACAGGCATTTGCGTCGGGCCAGGGAGACTATACGATTGAATTTGAACCGGCCGCCACGGCCTTGGAGCTTGAGGGAGTCGGCAAGGTATGCGCATCCCTGGGCGTTGCAAGCGGCAATGTACCGTATACCGCTTTTTCGGCTAAGAAGAGCTATATTGAGAAGAACCCTGACGTAATTCAGAAATTTACCAATGCAATCCAAAGGGGAATGGACTTTGTACAGGACAATGATCCTGAAGCAATAGCAAAGGCCATATCCGGACAGTTCAAGGAGACCGATCTGAAAACACTTGAGCTGCTTGTGACAAGGTATTATGAACAGGACACATGGAAGGAAGACCTCGTATTCCACGAGGAAAGCCTGACGCTGTTGCAGGATATACTGGAGGATGCGGGAGAGCTTACAAAACGCGTGCCTTATAAGGATATAGTTACGACGGAATTTGCAGAGAAGGCAAAGAAGAAATAAGATATAAGCCAGATAATACTGCCAGGATAATATAAGACAATATGTAAAGATAATACGGTTGTGATTTTGTTATAAAGATCACTTGGCCGATATTATGCCGGCATAATATTTCAGGCTGTAAAGCCTGGAAATTCTGCCGGTAATTTATTGCCGGCTTATTGCCGGTTTTTTATCGTGAGAGCATATATCCGGGGCAGTTTCGTTAAGACAATCATTTCAGCAGGGCTCTATCATGCGGGCAGTATCGGTAAGCCTGTATCCGGTTTATTTGACAGTTATTACATGCCATAATATAATAAAGCCATAAGTTATATCAGATGTATTATTTCGGTCTTGCCATGATTATAACCAAATCCTTTATATGGATCATTTTAGCAGGGACACCGGTTACTCTTGAGCATATCACAGGCGGACGGCGGTGATATGCTCTTTTTAGGGGAAGGAGATGAAATGTGAATAATAATCGCATAGGTTACTGGCTGGAGGATAAGAAAGGGCTGCCTTGTTTTTCGTATACCGGAGATATCCCTTATCATTGCCGGCTAAAGAGCGGCAAGGAGGTCAAGCTGCCGAAGGATCCGTGGTTTTTGCTGGGCAACAGCCAAATAACGGTGTTTACCCATGTTAGCGGCGAGTATGAGCTGCTTACAGGGCAGCGGGCCTGGGGAAGAGTCAATCAGGGCGACAGGATGAATTCGGGGGCAAACAGCGCTTGCTTGAAGGTGTATTGCAGAGACGGCAAAACATCGGAGTACCGGCTTGCCGGAATGAATTCAAAGGCGGCGGAAAGCAAGAGCTGCGAGAGAGTCTTTGGATGCGGATTTGCGGACTATACGTATAATCTTGACAATCTGACGGTGGAGAGGAACATGTCGGTTAAGCCTTCAAAAACCCCTTATGACGGGGCTTCCGCTTTTCTGCTTACGGTAAAGCTTAAGAATGGCGGTCCGGACACGGTGAAGGCTGAGTACACGGAATCCGTGCTGGCAAATTATAAGGAAATACAGTTCCAGTGGGTGCCGGAAGAGGAGCATGTGGTTAAGTACACATATGAAAATGTAACCGACCTTAAGAGCCGGACCATAATGGCTGTAATAAAAGGGCACTCCGAGGATCCGCTTTTAATTCCAGGCAGGGAGGACATGTCATTGTACGAGGGTTTTCCGCCGGCCCTTTTTATAAAAGCGCTAAGTGATGACTGGGACCTGTGCTTCGAGGGCAGGAATCTATCCGCAAGGATGGAGGCGGTGCTCAACCCGGATGAAGAAAAGGTAATGCATCTGCTTATAGGATATACTTTTGAAAACGGCGCATCCGGTATCGAGAGCATATCGAATGAAATGTCGGCAGAAGGGCGGTTTTATCCGGACAAGCTGTCGGCTTATGCGGATGACTGGGCAGCGGTGCTGCCGAGGTTTGGGGATGAGAAGGATCCGGAGCTAAGACGGGAGCTTGTGTGGCATGCCTACAATTTATATGCCATGGCTACCTACAGTGAGTATTTCAGGGAAACCAAGGTTCCGCAGGGAACGATTTATGATTATGAGTGGGGAGTGCATACGGGAGCAAGGGACAGCTTTCAGCACGGCCTGCCCTTCATATACTATGACCGGCAGCTTGCAAAAAGCATCCTGCGGTACATGATGAAGAGAACCACGCCAAACGGTGAAATAATGCTCGTTGAGAAGGGATACGGCTATTGCACCAGGGACAGGTATTTTACCAGTGACCAACAGCTTTTCTTCTTCCTAATGATGGGAGAATACCTGCGGGTAACGAAGGATTATGGATTCTTAAAGGAAATGGTCGAGTGCTACCCGGTAAAAAACCAAACTGGCATGCCGGTCATGGAATTTATAAAACGATGCTTTGCATTTCTTCGCGATGAAATAGGAACCGGCGATCACGGGCTGGTAAAGCTGCTTAACTCCGACTGGAACGATGCGGTGTATTACATAGACAAGGTGCCGTACAATACGGTGCTGTTTGACGGTGAATCCCATATGAACTCCGCAATGGCGGTATTCGTCCTGCAGACGCTTATTGCTGAGCTGAAAGAGGCAAGCGGATGCGCCGGGCTTAAGGAATACAAAAACGATTTGCTTAAGCTGGCCGAAAGCATGAGCTTATACCGCAGCTCCATATGGGAAGCATTCAAGCATGACATGGGAGAGCGGGCGTTCCCAAGACGGATGTACTTTGCGGGGCGTGCTTACGGTGAGGACAACATGTTCCTTGAACCCCAGGGATATACGCTGCTGATAGGCGAGCTCCCGTTGGAAAAGAAAAAGACGTTATACGGGGAGATACAAAAACGTTTATACAACGGGGAGAAGCTTGGCGCACGAGAGCAGCAGGCACCGGAGTTCGAACATGACGAGTACGACAAGGGCTCAAGGGAAAACGGAGGCTTTTGGTGGGCGCTTAACGGCCCTGTAATAATGGGCGTGGCCGGATTTGATATCGAAGAAGCCTGGCGTTTGCTTAGGAACATGACATTTATAAACTACAGCAAGGAATTTCCCGAGTATTGGACATCCTATTGGTCGGCTTCGGACACGGTGGAATCCTCGCTGATTGAGGGAGAAGGACTGCCGGATCAAACGTCATCCTATTCAAGCATACCGGTTTATTGTGCCCATCCTCATGCATGGATACTTTACTGCTATCATTACCTGGATGAAAGAAAGGATTATCAACAGATCAATTAAGTATTTTAAAACAAGTAGAATAAAAAAACCGACTTCCCAAGCCGTATTTTGTAAGGCTGCTGGAAGTCGGTTTATTTTCTTAAGTTATTCCTGAACCTCCGGTTCGGGTTCAATGACCTCGTCGTCTTCCTCATATTCGTCAAAGTCATCATCGAAATCCTCAAGATAATCAGGATGCATATACCTGTAAACAGCGTATGCAATGGCAGCAACGGCTGCGACGGCACCTATAATTGCAAGTATCCAAATAATTGTGTGCTTTTTCTTTTCGTCAGGGTCTTTCTTGTGAATAATCTCGCCGAGTTTTATCGCACTTAAAAAGTCGTCAAATTTATTTGCCATGACAGCACTTCCTTTCTTGGTAATATTTATGAACTACCTGTTTATAGTATATCATATCAATGATTAAATTACTACATTATATGTTTTCTTATCATTTTATTTTTTATTCAAATATCAATCAGCCGATTTTTTATTCGGCTTTAGTCAGTTTGGCAAATGACGCCATAAGCTTTTTCGTGCCATATTCCTCAAAATCCACCGTTACCTCGTAGTCCCTTCCGCCCATGGTAATGGCGGTAACCTTGCCGAGTCCGAACCGGAAATGCCTTACGGTATCACCGACGCCATACTCCAGCTCGCCAAGGTTGTTTCCTGCGAACTGCTTTGGCTCAGAAAAAGCGAAGGGCTTGTAATTCATCCTGGACGGCTGGTAATCATCCGGGGCAAAGGAAGTCATGGTTTTCCTGTCGGGCATGTTGATCTTCAGCAGGTGCTCGGGTATCTCCTTAATAAACCGGGAGGGCTTGTTGAACGATATGTCGCCCCGCATCATGCGCTGCCTGGCGGCGGTCAGGGAAAGGCGCTTCCTAGCCCTGGTTATGCCCACGTAACAGAGCCGCCTTTCCTCCTCGATTTCATCCTGGGGATTATCCGAATACATGGCCATATAGCTTGGGAATATTCCTTCCTCCATACCGCAAATATAAACATAGGGAAATTCCAGCCCTTTTGCGCTGTGGAGGGTCATAAGCACAAGGTAGTCCTCGCTTTCGTCAAAGCTGTCAATATCGGAAACCAGGGCGACATCCTCAAGGAACCCGCTGAGTGTGGGCGCTTCCTCGGCTTCGTCCGCGTAAGTGACCAGCTTGTTGACAAGTTCGTCGATGTTGGCAATACGTTCCCTGGCCTCGTCGGAGCCTTCCTCCTCCAGTTCCTTAAGATAGCCCGTGGCGTCAAGAATATCGTCGATAAGCTCGGTCAGGTTATAATTCTCCTGGTAAAGCCTTGAGCGAAGGCCTTCAATTATGCTTACAAATGACATGATTTTTGCGCATGAACGCTCCAGGCCGGGAATCTGTTCACAGCGGACAAGGGCATCATAGAAGCTCATCCCGTTATTTATGGCATAGGCATCAACCTTTTCAATGGTTGCGGCGCCTATTCCCCTGCGGGGAACGTTGATTATTCTCTTTACGGCTATATTGTCCAGGCCATTGTCAATGGTCTTCATGTAGGCGAGCAAATCCTTGATTTCCTTGCGGGCGTAGAAATTTACGCTTCCGATTATCTTGTACGGTATGTTTTTCCGTATGAGCTTTTCTTCAAACATACGGGATTGGGCGTTGGTCCTGTACAATATAGCAAAATCATTATACCTGGCCTGATTATTGTCAACCATTCGTTTAATCTCGCCCGTAACGCTTTCGGCTTCGTCCATATCAGTGTCAAACAGGGTGTAGGTCACCGGTTCGCCCTGTTCGTTCGCCGTCCAGAGGGTCTTGGGCTTTCGTCCGATGTTGTTGGCAATGACTTCATTTGCGGCGCTTAAGATACTCTTTGTCGAGCGGTAATTCTGCTCAAGCTTTATGACCTTTGTATTCGGAAACGCCCTTTCGAAGCTGAGAATGTTCTGGATATTAGCGCCCCTGAACTTGTATATGCTCTGGTCGTCGTCACCTACAACGCAGAGATTGTATTCCCTTTCCCCGTACTCGTTCACACCCGATGCCAGAAGCTGAATCAAGCGGAACTGGGCGGTATTGGTATCCTGGTATTCATCCACCATGATATATTGGAACCTGTTCTGGTAATAAGCTAGGGCGCTTTCATCGGTCATAAAAAGCTCCACAGTCTTAAATATCAGATCGTCAAAATCCAAGGCATTGCTGGCTTTTAACCGTTTCTGGTATTCGTAATAGGCTTCGGCCTGTTTTTTGAGCATATAATCCCTTCCGGTGTTCTTTTCGAATTCCTCCGGACCGATCAGCTCGTCCTTTGCCCTTGAAATGGCATTAAGTATGGATTTTTCAGGGATCCTTTTGGTGTCTATGTCAAGATACTTGCACACATCACGCATCAGTGCCCTTGAGTCGTCATCATCATATATGGAAAAGCTGCGTTCATAACCGATACGGTCGATAAAACGCCTGAGTATCCTTACGCATGTGGAGTGAAACGTACTGACCCATATGTTTTCGGAGCCGTAGCCAACCAGCCGGTCAATCCTCTCCTTCATCTCTCGGGCTGCCTTGTTGGTAAAGGTAACGGCAAGAATGTTCCATGGGTTTACGTTCCTGTGTTCAATAAGATATGCCGCCCTGTAAGTTAAGACCCTGGTCTTTCCGGAGCCCGCCCCGGCCAGTATCAGAAGGGGGCCTTTATCATGCATGACGGCTTTTTTCTGTTCGGGATTCAGATCATCAAGAATATTCATCTGTCTACCTGCCTGTTCATATGTATTTTGCAAAACGCATAGGTTAAGTATAGCATGCCGAGGGGAGGGATTCAAGACAACCCCAGCCAATATAATTATGCGGAAACAACGGGCGGGGGGTTCTATACAAGCCCGTTCATATATTATTTTACTTTGACTTATGGTATTCAATACTATATAATGGAGTTTGAGGTGAGCGAATTGGACGCATCGAAAGAGGAGTATATCTCCAGCCTGATAAATGATTTGAAGAATGTGAAATACATTATGCCGGAGGATATACCTAACATAGACCTGTACATGGACCAGGTAACAACATTTATGGACGAGCATTTAAAATCCTCCAAAAGATACAGCGAGGACAAGCTTTTAACCAAGACCATGATCAACAACTACACTAAGAACGAGCTTCTTCCTCCGCCGATTAAGAAGAAATATACAAAGGAGCATATGTTCCTCCTTATTTTTATCTATTATTTTAAAAATATCCTGTCAATCAGCGATATCCAGAGCATTTTTGATCCCCTTACAAAGAGGTTCTATGGCGGAAAATCCGATATAGGCCTGGAAGAAATCTACGAGGAGGTCTACAGGCTTGAAAAGGAACAGACGGATGCCCTGACAAAGGACATGATCAGAAAAATGGCAAAGGCCAAGGAATCCTTCGCTGATGTCGCTGACGAAGAGGACCGGGATTTCTTAAGACTGTTCGCATTCATATGCATCCTGTGCTTTGATGTATATATGAGAAAGCATTTGATAGAACAACTGATAGATAATTCCTTAAAGAACGCTAAAAACCATCATGATAAAAAGGGTGTAAAAGAAACCGAGTAAATTGCAATCGGATAATAACAGGCTGTTTCACCGGGAGTAAACCTGATGAAACAGCCGTTTTTATGCTTTTTTAATCCGTAGCGTTGAAGCTCTTCATACGCGCGAACACCATGTCGTACCCGTCATTTCCATAGTTTAAGGAACGGTTTACGCGGCTGATGGTAGCAGTGGAGGCTCCGGTCTTTTCGGCAATCTCAAGATATGTCTTTTGCTGGCGTAGCATTCTGGCCACCTCAAACCTCTGTGACAGGGACAACAGCTCATTCACAGTACAAATATCTTCAAAGAAACGGTAACACTCTTCAGAATCCTTTAAACTAAGAATGGCTTCGAACAGTCTGTCGACAGCCGGTGTTCTGATGGTTTTGCTCATCATAAGGACTCCTTTCTCTTATATCACATAAGTGGTGTTTTCACATATTATAATTTTACCATTATACAGTATTAAAGTAAAGAGAATATTTATTGTTTTTGTGGTGCGGACAATATTATTAATTGATGTTACAATAGGCGGAATTGCAGTATTTATGGTACTAAAAATAATAAAATATTAGTATTCACTTTAAAAAGAATGTGTTATTATATAATGTGTGATGCAACCGATAATGGATAATTATGTCAATATTATAAATCGATTTATTGCGTAAATAATATTTTATAAGGTTCTGTTTTAAACCAAAATTAAATCAACAGCGTCTTATAATATAGTTAATATAGTAATATGACATGCACGGAGGCTTATATATGAAAAAAAGCAGAAAGAAAAAGAGGATTGCCCAGATTTTTGTTATGCTGCTTAGCCTGGCGGCTTTGACAGCGGCAGCGGTCATGACATATATTGAAATGCAGCCCATGGTTGCAAATGCCGTTACTATTGAAGCAGGTACTCCTTCCGTTGATGTGGCGGATTTTATTCTTAACGATGATGACGCAAAAGGAAGCTTTGTTACCGATATAAGCAGTCTCAGCCTGTCGACCCCTGGAGTCTATGAGGTACAGATAAAGATCAACAGAAGGGTATTTACATCAAATCTTGAAGTGGTGGACACGATTCCTCCCAAGGCTGAACCTGCGGAGGTTATCGCGCTTTTGGACGAAGAGGTCAATGCTTTAGATTTTGTAAGCAATGTGATTGACGCAACCGATGTAAAGGCATCATTTGTAACGGAGCCGGATACGGCCGTTCCGGGAGAAAAGCAGGTCAAGGTGGTGCTGGAGGACGCTGGGGGCAATATAACAATTATTGAATCCAAGCTTACGGTTTTGGAGGTTAAAAGCATTGTTTATGTTGAAGCGGGAACCGAACCGGATATAAAGCCGGAGGATTTTGTTGATAATAATTCCATAAAGGTAACAATATTATCAGATATATCAGCGCTTGATACGAGCGTACCTGCGGTACACCCCGTTCAGATCGAGGTTGAGGGAAGAATATTAAACAGCAATATCGAGGTGGTAGATACTACGCCTCCGACAGCCACCCCTGTAAATAATGAGGTATGGCAGGGAGATACACTGCAGGCGATTGATTTTGTCAAGGATGTTATCGACGTATCCCTTTACAAGGCCACATATGCTGCGGAACCGGATTTCAACACGCCGGGAGACCAGGAAGTCACCGTGATTGTCGAGGATTACTACGGAAACAAGACCGAGGTTAAGGCAACGCTTACGGTTAAGCTTGATACAGAGCCACCTGTATTCAGCGGAATAACCGACAAGATTGTGTACGAGGGCGATTCGGTTTCATACAAGAAGGGTGTTACGGTCACCGACAACAGGGATACGAATATAAGTTTTACGGTGGACTCAAGCAAGGTAAACCTTAATAAGCCGGGTACCTATAAGGTTTATTACACGGCTGTGGATTCGTCAGGAAATAAGGCCACGGAGTCGGCAACCATAACCGTAAAAGAACTTGTGATTACCGATGAAATGCTTTGGGCCAAGGTGGATCCTATCCTTGAGAAGATAACAAAGAAAAGCATGACAAAAAGAGAGGTTGCCTATGCGATATACAAGTGGGTAAAGTCAAATGTCAGCTACACCGGAACCTCCGACAAGACCGACTGGAGAAAGGAAGCTTACAAGGGTATCGTAAACGGAGTGGGAGACTGCTTTACCTACTATGCGGTATCAGAAGCGCTGCTTACCCGCGCGGGAATAGACAACATGAGAGTTACCAGGGTCGGCGGCAAAACCCAGCATTTCTGGAACCTGATCAACTGCGGTGACGGATGGTATCATTTCGATGCCTGCCCTAACAAGGATAAGATGGAGACCTTCATGCTGACCGACGCGGAAGTGGAAGCATATACGAAAAAACGGGGAAACAACTATTATAACTTCGACAAGTCGCTGTATCCCCGAACACCTGAAAAATAAAGCATTTAAGGAGATATCATGGCAAAAAGGCTAGGTGTTATAGGGGGCTTGGGCCCGCTGGCAACAGCATATTTTTACGAATTGATTACCCGGATGACCGATGCCGGTTCAGACCAGGAGCATCTTGAAGTATATATTATAAGCAAACCGCAGATACCCGACAGGACGGATTATATACTTGGAAGAAGCAAGAACAGTCCCCTGGAATACCTGCTGAAGGTCGGAAGGACACTGGACAGCATGGGAGCCGATTGTATCGCGATGCCCTGTATTACCGCCCATTATTTTCACAGGGAACTGTCTGAGGGCATTAAAGCCCCGATTATAAACATCGTTAATGAAACGGCCAAATATCTGAAGGATCATGGTACCGGCACGGCCGGCATCATGGCTACGGAAGGGACCATAAGGTCCGGGCTGTTTCAGAACGAGTTGGTAAAATATGATATTAAACCGGTAATACCGTCACCGGACGGCCAGTCCCTGGTGACCGATATCATTTACAGGAATGTAAAAGCGGGCGTGCCCGTAAACATGGACAGCTTTCATGCCGTAACCGATGAGCTTAAGAAAAACGGCGCGGACACAATAATACTTGGCTGCACGGAGCTGTCCATGATAAAAAGGGATTACCCGATAGGCCTGAGTTTCATAGACGCGCTGGAGGTTTTGGCCATGTGCAGCATAACCGCCTGCGGCGCCAGGCTGAAGAAGGAATACGAAAATCTTATTACCTAACCATACATAACCAGGAAGGCATGAGACGTATGCAGTATAACGTATTGGAATATCTGGAGAATATAGTTGACAAGGTTCCCGATAAGACGGCGTACGCAGACGAGAGTTCTGCCGAAACCTTTAAAGAGGTATATGACAAATCAAGAGCTATCGGGACTTTTATTCATAAGCAGGGGCACTACAAGGAACCTGTTGTTGTTTTTATGGGTAAACATCCGTCAACGATAATTACGTTCTATGGCGTAATATATGCGGGATGCTTTTATGTGCCCATCGATGAGGAGATACCAAGGCACCGCATTGAGCTTATATTCGGCAGCCTCAGGCCAAAAGCTGTGATATGCGACAGGGATACGGTCAATACCATATCGGAATACGGCTTTGATGGCAAGGTATACCTGTATGACGATATTATAAACACACCCGTTGATGATACCTTGCTTGCGGGCATAAGGGACAGGCAGATTGATACCGATCCCATATACATCGTATTTACATCCGGTTCTACGGGAATACCCAAGGGTGTTGTGGCCTGCCACCGTTCGGTAATCGATTATATCGAGAGCCTGTCGGCAGTTCTTAAGATAAATGAAAATACCGTATTCGGAAACCAGACACCGCTTTATGTGGACGCATGCCTTAAGGAGCTTTATCCGACGCTTAAATTCGGGGCGACCACATATATAATTCCCAAGAGCCTGTTCATGTTCCCGCTGAAACTGGTGGAGTTCCTGAATGAAAAGAAGATAAACACCATATGCTGGGTCGTTTCAGCCCTTACAATGATATCCGCGTTCGGAACCTTTGAAAAGGCGGTGCCAAAATACCTTCACACCATAGCATTCGGCAGCGAGGTATTTCCTATCAAGCAATTTAAGCTGTGGAGGCAGTACCTTCCGAACGCAAGGTTTATCAACCTGTACGGGCCCACCGAGTGTACGGGAATGTCCTGTTATTATGAAGTAAACAGGGATTTTGAGCTGGACGAATCCATCCCCATCGGAAGGCCTTTCAGGAATACGGAGATAATCCTGCTTGACGAGAACAACAAGCCGCCAAAGCCCGGTGAGGTGGGCGAAATCTGCATCCGCGGAACCTCGCTGACCTTGGGTTATTATAATAATTTTGAAAAGACTGGCGAGGTATTCGTCCAGAACCCCTTGAATACCGCTTACCCGGAGCTTATATACAGAACAGGGGATCTGGGAAGGTATAATGAATACGGCGAGCTTGTATTCGTATCCAGGAAGGACAACCAGATAAAGCATATGGGGCACCGCATCGAGCTTGGAGAGATCGAAGTGGTCGCCAATATGCATCCGGATATAAAATCGGCGTGCTGTTTATTTGACAATGACAACAAAAAGATTATATTGTATTATGTAGGAGACATATCGAAAGCGGAATTGGCAGGCTTTCTTAAGCAGAAGCTGCCGAGGTACATGGTTCCCAATGTGATAGAGCAGCTGGACACAATGCCGCTGACAGCAAACGGTAAAATCAACCGGGTCCTGCTGATGGAAAAATACAGGCAGGGCAATAAGTAATATAAAATATAGCGACAGGAGAATGTAAGATGGATAAGATTATTGAAATATTGGAAAGAATGCATCCCGAGGTTGACTTTAATACATGCAATACCTTAATCGATGATAAGATCATTGATTCCTTCGATATCGTCACCCTTATATCGGAGCTCAGCGAGGAGTTTGACGTAACCATACCGGTTGAGGAAATCGTGCCGGAGAATTTCAACTCCGCAAGGGCAATCCACGCCTTGATTGAAAGACTTTTAGAGGATGAATAACAGGGGGCTTTATGCTTTTTACATCATATGAGTTTATAATGTTCGCAGCAATACTTTTTGTGCTTTATTATTTAGTTCCTAAAAAATTCCAATGGATGCTTCTTCTTCTGGCAAGCTACGTATTTTACAGCTTTGCGGGAATCCGTTACATTGCATATATCCTGGCGACAACATTGTCGACCTGGCTTGCAAGCAGAATGATAGGGAAACTTAAGGATACCCAGGCGGAATACCTGGAGAAGAATAAGGAGACACTGTCAAGGGAAGAAAAAAAGGCTTACAAGGAGCGTACCAAAAAAAGGCAGCGTCTATGGCTTGTACTGTGCATGGTATTTAATTTCGGCATCCTTGCGGTTCTTAAGTATTCCGGCTTCGTCCTGCAGAATGTAAAATCCGTTTTTAACGTGTTAAGCGTAAAGAATAATATACCCATCCTGAGATTTGCCCTGCCGCTTGGCATATCATTTTATACATTTCAGACAATGGGGTATATTATTGACGTATACAGGGACAAGTACCCTTATGAGAAGAATGTATTCAAGCTGGCGCTGTTTATATCATTCTTCCCCCAGCTTATCCAGGGGCCGATAAGCAGGTTTGACGATCTTAAGAAAACCCTGTTTGATGAGCATTCATTTGACCTGAAAGCCATTTCCTTCGGCTTTCAGAGAATATTGTGGGGATTTTTCAAAAAGCTTGTTATTGCGGACAGGCTGCTTCCGGCAGTCAATACAATCGTAAGGAATCCCGAGGAGTATCAGGGCGTGTTCGTGCTTGTCGGGATGTTTTTCTATGCCATACAGCTTTATGCGGACTTTACCGGGGGTATAGACATTGCCATTGGTGTGGCCGAAATTTTCGGAGTCCGCTTAACGGAGAACTTTGAAAGGCCGTATTTCTCAAAGTCCATCACGGAGTATTGGAGAAGGTGGCATATTACCCTGGGAACCTGGTTCAGGGAGTACATGTTCTTTCCCATATCGGTAAGCAAGTCCATGCTCAACCTGTCAAAGAAGTGCAGGAAGCTGTTCGGAGACGCCATAGGAAAAAGGATTCCGGTATATATCGCGACAATAGTTGTTTGGTTTACAACCGGCATATGGCACGGGGCTGCATGGAACTTCGTCGTATGGGGTTTGTTAAACTGCCTGGTCATACTGGTTTCGCAGGAATGCACCCCTCTTTACCAGCGCTTTCACAACAGGTTCAATGTCCAGCACACGTTCTGGTACAGGCTGTTCCAGGTGGCAAGGACCTTCTGGCTGATGAGCTTTCTTAGAACTCTGGACTGCTACAGGGATGTTCCCACCACCTTCAGGATGTACGCGAGCGTGTTTACAAAGTGGAATTATGGGAAACTGTTCGGCGGAGAGCTGCTTAAGCTGGGACTTACGGTATCCGATTATATCGTGTTGGTACTTGCGGTGCTGCTTGTGCTTTATGTAAGCCTGAAGTCAAGATCGGCAAGCTTCAGGGAACAGCTTGCGGCAAAGCCGTTTGCAGTCCGTTACCTGTCATATTTCGTGCTGATTGTATCAATCCTGGTATTCGGAGCCTATGGCGTGGGTTATGACGCAAGCCAGTTCATATACAGTCAGTTTTAAAGTTATTGCAAATATCAATTCTGTGTTGTTTAATATTATAAATAAATATGTTTTATTTGCCGTTTGATATTTACATGGTTTATTTGATGGAAAGGCAAGATTGGTTATGAAAGCAAAAAAGATTATTATAAATGCGGCGGCGGTATTATTTCTGCTCGCAGCGGTTTTCTTCCTGCAGGAGCTTTTGATGCCCAAATACATGTCTGAGATTCCGGAGGGGAACCTTATTGAAGAGTATTATGACGAAGTAAAGAAGCATGATGTAATATTCATAGGAGACTGCGAGGTATTTTCCAATGTTTCCCCCGTGGCTTTGTGGGAACAGTACGGCATAACGAGCTATATAAGGGGAAGCGCCCAGCAGCTGGTATGGCAGTCATATTACCTGCTTGAAGAGACGTTGAGATATGAAAAACCGAAAGCGGTTGTTTTCAACGTACTTGCCATGAAATATAACGAGCCCCAAAAGGAGGCCTACAACAGGCTGACACTGGACGGCATGAAACTTTCAAAGCAGAAGATTGGCGCGATAAAGGCTTCAATGATGCCGGACGAGGAACTGATAACATATATTTTCCCGATTCTCAGGTATCACTCCAGGTGGAAGGAGCTGAGCGCGGAGGATTTCAAGTATGTGTTCGGCAAGAAGAAGGTATCCCATAACGGGTATTTAATGAGAGTGGACATAAAGCCCGTGGGATACATCCCGAAGGGCAGAATGCTAGCCGACTACAGCTTCGGAGAAAACAGCTATTATTACCTTGAAAAAATGACCAAGCTGTGCAAGGATAATGGTATAGATTTAATTCTCATAAAATCACCGAGCGTGTATCCGTACTGGTATCCGGAATGGGACCAACAGATGGTGGACTTTGCGAAGGAAAACGATCTGACTTATATCAATTTCCTCGATATTGCGGAGGATGAGATAGGCATTGATTACAGCAAGGATACATTTGACGGCGGCCTCCATCTGAACCTGTCAGGAGCAGAAAAATTCTCTGCATACCTGGGCAGAATACTAAGCGAGGATTTCAACATACCCGACCACAGGAATGAAGAAGAATATAAGAAGATATGGCGTAAGAAGGTTGATTTCTACTATGCCATGAAGGAAGACCAGGAAAGGGAGCTTAGGGAGTACGGTTATCTTAAAAGCTATGGAGCTGCCGCGCAGACCATCGGGGACGGCGGGCAGAGTGAGTAAACACGGCCTTACATGAAACTTGATAAATATAACATAAATGATAGGAGAATGATTATGAAAAAGATTATTATATTGGTTTTGCTTGCATTCCTTCTGACAGGCTGTGGAGCCAAGGAAGAGCCAAATGATAATACAGGGAACAACAACGATATTCCGGTGCAGGAGGATCAGAACGAGCAGCAGGAGCCGCAAGACAGCCAGCAGAAGGAGCCTTCGGGATTTGCTTTTGAGTACAACGGTGTAAAAATATATATGAACACCGATGCGGCTCCCATTATTGAAGCCCTGGGCGAGTGCCAGGATTACTTCGAAGCTGAAAGCTGCGCATTTAAAGGGCTTGACAAGACATACCTGTATCCCGGATTTGAGATAACAACCTATCCGAAGGATGACAAGGACTACATTTCTGCGATTGATTTAAAGGATGATACGGTAAGCACACCGGAGGGAATCTATCTCGGATCGACGGTGGAGGATATGATATCGGCTTACGGCGAGGATTATATTGAAGAATTGGGTTCTTACACCTATATCAAGGACGATTCAAAGCTTCAGTTCATTGTTAGGGACGGTGAGATAGCAGCCATAACATATTTTGCGATAGTTGAAGGATTGGAATAACAGCGCGACGAATAATATTTTGGAATAAAAGAGCCGTATCCATGCCCCGGTTGGTTCCGGGAACATGGATACGACTTTTATCTATATATCAAAAGCCTCCTTACATAATCATTCAATCATTCTTGTGATTAATATGTCACTAAATCGACCTTGCCGTTATCCACGGTCATTTTCCTGATTAATGTATAGCCTTGCGCCATTTCATCAACTGAAAGCTTGCTCTTGCCTATGATAGAGCTATATGAGAAGTTAACGTTGGGTTCGAACTTGGCTTTTATGACCTCCAGCTTTTTGCTGTCAAATACCAGGAAGTATGCATTTCCCTTATCCTCAAGACGTTCATCCATCGGAATAGTTTTGCTCAGCGCCTGCGACATGTAGGTGCCGTCCGAAAGCTTGACTATTTCAGTAACCTCTCTTGCAACAAGCTCACCGTCGCGTTCAATATATGTCTCATATACAAGGGTATTGGCGGAGGTATCCAATTCTGCTTTCACCACGACATGGTCACCCTGTTTTTCATTGGATGTATATCCGTCTTCCGCCCTGATATAGTCCTTGCCAAATTTAACTATGTTTCCACTAACCTCTTTGTACTCACCTTCATCTTTACCGAAGATGAAAAGGCTGTCGTAAAAGCTCATATCAACAACCTTCATGCTTGGAACCATATAGTCCAGGGCTGCGTCCAGCAAGAAGAAGTCGGATGGTTCCCAGTCACTGATAGGCCCTTCAAAAATATCCAGTGCGTTGGAATACATGGTAAAAAACTCGCTGAGCTCATTGCCTTCTCCAAAGTCCACATCATCAACGGTATCATAATTGCTGTTGTTACCGGTATCATAATCATAATCATCAGGCAAATCAAGATCATCAATTGCGTCAGCAATATCATCAAGAGCGTCCGCACCCTCTTCGCTCAGCTTGTTCAACGCATTGGCAAGATCCTCAAGCTGTTTGATCTCCTTGGGCTTGCTGCTGCAGGATACGAGCGACAGAACCAGTATGAGCGCGAATATTATCGATAAAAGCTTCTTCATTTGACATACCTCCTAAATTGATATATTCGGATTCGCGTGCCGGTTTTAACAATTTATTATAGAACGACAGTTTATAGAATTATAGTACAAAAAGAGTTATATTTAGTACGTATAATGTGCTTTATGCCTGTTATGAGCGGGTATAAATGAGGTTTCCGGGTTTCTAATCCATATCCATAATGATATAATATTCACGGTGGGCGGATTTTGATAAGAATAGGCGAGTTTTTGGCCATTATTCATTGTGGTTATGTTATAATCAAAGGTAAGAAATGAGATTTAAGTATCACGCTGGCAAGCTGTAGATTACGAAAGGAGAATTCGAATGGATATATCAAAGGTTACTTATAATATCAGCGGTTCATGGAAAGGAGACCGCAATGGAACAGGGGAAATGGCAATCGGCGGTGTCAGGATGTCATACTCCGCACCGGCGAACCTGGCAGGCCCAGGAATCGGCACCAACCCGGAAGAGCTGCTGGTGGCTTCCGTTTCCGCATGCTACATGGTGACATTGGCGGCAGTATTAAGCAGGAGGGGAATAGATTACTCCCACCTTGAGATTGAGTCCGAGGGAGTCGTGCAGGAGGAAGGAAATAAGCTTACATTTAAGGAAATAATTCATAAGCCTGTTATTTACCTTAACAGTGGTGATGATGAGAAGAAGAATGAGGTTATCCAGCTGGCGGACCGGGCTGAGAAGGCCTGCTTTATCAGCAAGACAATTCAGCCGCAGGTGACGGTGTCCGTATATCCGGTGGTTCGGGTGAAGGAATAAGCATAAGCGATAGAATACGGACGGATGAGGTGGAATTTCATGAAAAAAAGCCACATATATGAGGGGAAAGTGCTGCGGGTGGATTTCCCCAATAAAGGAATAATAGAGATTGATAATATGACGGTGGTCGTTAAGAACGCTATACCGGGACAGGTTGTCCGTTTTTGCGCAGATAAGGTAAAAAAGGACAAAGCGGAAGGAAGGCTTATAGAGGTGGTAGAAAGGTCTCCGCTTGAAACCGGAGGGCCCGCCTGCAGGGTATTCGGGGACTGCGGAGGGTGCAATTATCATACCCTTCCATATGAGAGGCAGCTTGAGATAAAAAAGGACCAGGTAAAAAGGCTGATAGACAGGGTGTGTGATGAATATACCTTTGAAGGGATACTGGGCAGCCCAAGACAGTGGGGATACCGGAACAAGATGGAGTATACATTCGGCGATGAGTGCAAAGGCGGCCCGCTGGCGCTGGGGCTTCATAAAAGGGGAAGCTTTCATGACATATTAACGACGGATGACTGTGCCATTGTGGATGAGGATTACAACAAAATCCTGTCCTGCTTGCTTGATTATTTCAAAGGGCTGGGTATCGGCTATTATCATAAGCTGGCCCATAAGGGATACCTGCGTCATTTGGTTGTCAGGAAAGCCGCCAGGACGGGAGAGATATTGGTCAACCTGGTAACCTCCACGCAGTTTTGCACGTCTTGTTCTACTAATGTAGAATACAAAGGCGAATCGGATAATCATAAATGCGGGTCTTTGACCGAAAAAGAGGCAATGGACGGACTGGTTGACCTGCTGCTTAACCTAAACCTGGACGGGAAGTTGACAGGAATTATACATTCATATAATGACAGTCCGGCGGACATGGTCCAGGCTGACAGTATGGAGCTTCTTTACGGCAGGGATTATATATACGAGGAAATCATGGGGTTAAGGTTCAAGATATCTGCATTCTCATTCTTTCAGACCAATTCCCTTGGCGCGGAGGTATTGTACTCAAAGGCCCGTGAGTATGTAGGAAATACCAGGGATAAAGTTATATTTGACCTGTACTGCGGTACGGGAACCATATCCCAGGTCCTTGCCCCTGTAGCACGGAAGGTTATAGGGGTTGAGATTGTGGAAGAAGCCGTGGAGGCTGCAAGGGAGAATGCCGGCCTGAACGGAATCAATAACTGTGAGTTCATAGCGGGGGATGTACTAAAAGTAATTGATGACATAAAAGAAAGGCCGGACATCATAGTCCTTGATCCGACCAGGGACGGGGTTAATCCTAAAGCACTGAAAAAAATAATAGATTATGGTGTCGACAGAATCGTATATATATCCTGCAAGCCAACATCGCTGGCAAGGGATCTTGAGATGCTGCAGGAGAGGGGATATAAGGTGGAGAGGGTATGCGCGGTGGACATGTTTCCGCAGACGGTGCATGT